>ENA-OWNT01000132-OWNT01000132.1-seawater-metagenome-genome-assembly--contig:-NODE-132-length-222123-cov-25.564617_pt1 | contig 222123 bp, 161 predicted proteins | sample MGYA00238136_ERZ651165 | MGnify/ENA primary metagenome ERZ651165 (study PRJEB26861, sample SAMN08777766) | seawater metagenome | isolation source: coastal seawater | place: USA: Florida | collected...
GCCGCGAAGCGAGGGGGGAGGGAGCAAGTGTCTGGCTTTGCCAGCACTTGTGGGAGGGGGCCCGCGCCCCCTCCACCAAAAGGCTAGAACCCCAACACGGTCTGGCGAGCAGCAGCGGCACCCGTCGCCCTGCGCTCGTCGTCACCGTTGTCTTGGGGCTGGGCCGACCACAGCAACGCGGCGCCGGTGACGATGACCGTCGCCGCCGTCACCGCTGCGGCGCCGCCGATGGCGCCCCACAAGACGGCGGGCGGCAGCGCCTCCTCTCCGTCGCTGACGGTCGGTGTCGACGACGGCTCGGTCTGCACTTGCAGCGACGCGCGCAAGGTGCGCATCGCGCTCTTGAGGTCCGACCGCCGCTCTGCGCTGATTTGGGCGCGGCGCACCACGCCGCTGCCGTCGAAGAACGCCGCCTCCACCACCCGCTGCTCGGCGTAGCGAAACACGCGAAACAACCACACCCCCGCCTTCGGGTCGATGCCCCGCAACAACAGCCGCTCGTCGACCACCGGGTCCGACAGCGTCAGCTTCATGGCGGCCAGTGCCTCGTCGTCGAGCGACTCCACCGCCAACTTGTTGCGCGGACCCTGCACGCGCACCTTCGACGACGACTCCAGCCGCACCAGCTGGGTCTGCCGCTCCTCGTGCAAACGGCGCAGCGTGACGGCGTGCAGTCCTGGCGCAAACGGCTGCCGCAACGGAGAGACCCCGACGAACCGGCCGTCAACCCACACTTCGAAGGGGCCGTTCTCAACGATCAACGTCGACGGCCGCGAAAACGCCAAGCTCTCGGCCACCTCCGAAAACAGCGCCCGCTCCTCGTCACCGAAGAAGTCGGGCGGCGCCATCGTCGGCAACAAACTCAGAGCATCGGCAAACGACGCCTGGGCTGCCTCTTTGTTGCCCTCCTGCACAAACAGCGCGCCCAAGATGGCGTGGGCGCGGGCGGCGTCCACCAGACGTGCCCCCTGGTCGAGGTGCTGCGTCAGCAATTGCGCCGCCAGCTCCAACCCGATTTGCGCGTCGGTGATCTCTGCCTCGACGAATGCCTGCTCGCCTTTGCGCAACAGCTCCTGCGCCAGTTGGAGTTCTTGTGTCGCCTTCTCGTGCTCGGCGGCAAGGTAGATGCCGACGACGGGCGCGACCGCGGTTGCCGTCACGTCGCTGGCAGAAGGCTGTTTCTCCTGCGCGTGCACCATGAAGTGGTCGGCCATGTCGCCTTCGATGAACACCCGCTCGGCGACGCCGCTCTTGGCATGAAACACGACGACCGGTCGCTCCCAGGTGTCGGCTGCGGATGCGGTTTGCGCCATGGCAGGTGTCGAGGCCATCGTCGAGCAAACCACCACCACCCCGACCCACGCCGCGTTCCAGATGGAACGCGATCGTTCCACTCCACGTCGTGGCCCACGGCGTTCGTCGCCGGTGTCGTCGTGAAAACCTTGGTGTGCAACCGACATGCGCGTGTCCGACCGAAAGTGTTGCCGCCCATGTCCACCTGGCACGGGGTCTGCAGTTTCTCAGGCAGCACGTCGACGACGCAAGAAATGGACTCGGTCCTGTCCCAATGCTGCGAGCTGTGTGTGCCAACACTGTCGACGTGTCACGCCTGCCATCCGGCAGGCGTTTTCTATTTGCGCACCGTGCGCTTCAGAACTCGTTTCGCGCCCCTGTTTCTCAGCCGGTGGCCCGCAATCCGTGTTGCTCGGACGTCGCCAAGGTGCCATGAGCCGGGCGTCTGCCACCCTCAGGAGTCGCCCCATGCGTCGTGTCATCCACACCGAAAACGCCCCCGCCGCCATCGGCCCCTACTCCCAAGGCATCGCCGTTCGCGCTCAAGAGATGGTCTTTGTCTCTGGGCAGATCCCCTACGACCCCAAGAGCATGACCCTCGTCGGTGACGGCGACGTCTCGGCGCAAACCGAGCAGGTCATGAAGAACCTCGAGGGCGTCCTCGAAGCCGCCGGATGCCACTTCGCCGACGTGGTGCGCACCACCGTCTTTTTGAAAGACATGGGCGACTTCGCCGCCGTCAACGAGGTCTACGCCACGCGCTTTGGCGACGCCATGCCCGCCCGCGCCTGCGTCGAGGTGGCCCGCCTCCCCAAAGATGTGCTCGTCGAAATCGACGCCATCGCCGTGAAACGCGCCCCCGGCGCCTAACGCCTCCGCCACAGCTTCGTTCCCGTCGCGAGAAGACCATGACTGCTGCCGTCGCCAAACCCGCCAAGACTTTTCAAGAGGTGCTGCTGCGCCTGCAACGCCACTGGGCCGACAAGGGCTGCCTGATTTTGCAGCCCACCGACGTCGAGGTCGGCGCCGGCACGCTGAACAAGCATACCTTCTTGCGGGTGCTCGGCCCCGAGCCATGGAACGTCGCCTACGTCGAGCCTTGCCGCCGCCCCACCGACGGGCGCTACGGCGAAAACCCCAACCGCCTGCAGCACTACTACCAGTTTCAGGTCATCCTGAAGCCCAGCCCCAAAGACGTGCAGGAGCAATACCTCGACTCTTTGCGCGTCCTCGGCATCGACCCCGCCGAGTTCGACGTGCGCTTCGTCGAAGACGATTGGGAGCACCCCGCCCTCGGCGCCGCCGGCCTCGGATGGGAAGTCTGGGCCCAAGGCATGGAAGTCACCCAGTTCACCTACTTCCAACAATGCGGCGGCTTCGACCTCCCCCGCGTCGCCTGTGAGCTCACCTACGGTGTCGAACGCCTGGCGATGTACCTGCAAGACGTCGAGAGCGTTTACGACTTGGTGTGGGCCGAGCTGCCCAGCGGGCAAAAGATTTCATACGGCGACGTGCACCAGCGCGACGAGTGGGAATGGTCGCACTACAACTTCTCGCACGCCGACACCGACATGATGTTCGGCCAGTTCGAGCAGTTTCGCACCGAGGCCGAAAAGCTCCTGCAGCTCGACGAGCCCCTCGTCATGCCGGCATACGACTACACCTTGAAGTGCTCGCACACCTTCAACTTGCTCGACGCCCGCGGTGCCATCTCTGTCACCGAGCGCGCCGCCTACATTGCGCGCATCCGCGACCTCGCCAAGGCCTGCGCCTCCGGGTACGCCGCCTCGCGTGAAGCGCTGGGCTACCCCATGCTCGTCGGCGACGAGCGCGAGCCTTTGTTGGCCGCCATGGCCGACGCTGGCGGCAAGAAGAAAAAGAAAAAGAAGAAAAAGTCAGCCGCTTGAGCGTGCTCGCATCTTCGACTGGCGCCGCTTTTGCGTCCCAGGCACACTTCAAGAGTCGATTCACCGCTCAACCACGTGAAATTCGACACACACCTTTGTTTTTCACTGGCGGAGGCGGCTAGTCTCCGCATGCTTCGAACGAAGCGCCACCCATTTGGAGAGAGCCGGCTCGTCCGCGCTGGGAGCGTCACCATGATTCGCAACTGCTTGTCTCGTTTCAACCTGCTCGGGCTCGCCGCCGGCGTGCTCGCCGTGCTTGGCGCCCCGTCTGCCTCCGCGTACAGCGACGGCCAAGTGGGCCTGTCGGGCAAGGTCCCCGTCGAGAGCTGCCTCAACTGCCATGGCTCCGAGCGCTCCGACGACATCGTCTCCCTCGACTTCGCCGCTCCCACCAACAGCTGCTACGGGTTCAACTCCGCAAACGAACTCGAAGAGCTGTTCTACGCGGTTCCCGGCGACACCCTCACCATGACGCTCACCGTCGCAGAGCCCGCCGACGGCACCGACGGCTTCTCCTGCCCCGCCGATGATTGCTGTGGCGACACCGCCCCTGCCGACGGCTCCGCCTGCATGGTGCGCCCGGTCGCCGACTGCGACGCCACCAACTTCCAAGCTTGCTGCTACCCGCCCATCACCAACTGTGGCGACAGCGCCGCGGGCTTCAACGTCGAAGCCGTGGCCGGCGCCTTCACCACCGACGACACCAACGTGCGCCTCTCGGTCGGCAACAACGGCACCATCGACGAGCAAGTCACCCACGTGAGCGCCCAATCCTTCGCCGACGGCAGCGCCACTTGGTCGTTCACGTGGACGGCCCCCACCGCCGAAGAGATGACCGCCGCTCTCGAAGCCTACGAAGCCGAGCGCGAGGCGTACAACGCCGAAAAAGAAGAAGAAGAGCCGGCCATGCCTGAAGGCACCGACTTCTCCATCCCCTTCTACGTGGGCGCCACCGTCGGCAACGGCAACTTCGTCGACGACATCAACGACCTCAACGGCAACAAGGTCTACAACGTGCTGTACTCCAGCGACGAAGTCCCCAGCTTCTGCGCCTTGTGTGAAGACGGCTCGATGCCCGCCCCCAACGCCAACGGCGACATCGTGTGCGCCGTCGAAGGCTGCTCCAGCTGCGCGGTGCCCGACAACGACTCCAGCGCCAAATGGCCCGCCATTGCAGGCCTGCTGCTCGTCGGCTTGTTCATCGGCCGCCGTCGCCGCTGAGCTCGCCCCTGAACCGAAGAAAGCGGAGACCCTCTGGGTCTCCGTTTTCAATTGCAGCCTGTGGCCCTTGAGGCCTTTTTTTGTCGGGCCGGTGTGCTAGCTCGACTGGCCACGACGACGTGCACGGCGCTGCGATGACGTCGAGAGGAGCCCCAGATGGCCGAGCTGTTGCTTGAAATCGGAACCGAAGAACTCCCCGCCTCCTACGTGGCCCCTGCCTTGGCCCACCTGGAGCGAAGCGCGCAGGAGCTGTTGGCCGACTTGCGCCTGTCGCACTCTGCCGTGCGCACCGACGGAACCCCCCGCCGCTTGGTGCTCGTCGTCGAGGGCTTGGCCGAGGTGCAGCCCGACAAAGAAGAAGAGGTCACCGGCCCCAAAGTCGACATCGCCTACGACGCCGACGGCAACTTGTCGAAGGCCGGCGCTGGCTTCTTGCGTGGACGTGGCATCGACCCCGACGACGCCTACAAAAAAGACACCGGCAAGGGCGAAGTCATTGCCGCCATGGTGAAAGAGACCGGCAAGCCCGCCCTCGACGTGCTCCCCGCCGCGCTCGAAGACATGGTGCGCAAGACGCCGTTTCAAAAGACCATGCGCTGGGGTGACGGGCGCGCCTCCTTCGGGCGTCCGGTGCAATGGCTGCTGGCGCTGCTCGACGACAAAGTGGTGCCGGTGACGTTCGCGGATGTGACGTCGTCGAACGAGACGTTTGGCCATCGCTTTCACGCCCCGCAAGCCGTGGCAGTGAAGTCGGTCGCCGACCACCATAAGGCCCTCGTCGACGGCAAAGTGATGCTGTCGTTCGCCGAACGTCGGCAGAAGATCCAAGAAGGCGCTGACGCCTTGGCGCAGAGCGTGGGCGGCACCATGCTCCCCGATGACGAGCTCCTCGACATCGTGGCCAACCTCGTCGAGCGCCCCTGGCCTCTGTTGGGCACTTTTGACGAAGCCTTCTTGCGCATCCCCAAAGAGATTCTGGTGTCAGAGATGCGCGAACACCAGAAGTACTTTGCCGTCGTCGACACCGACGGCAACCTCATGCCGCACTTCATTGTCGTGGCGGGTTCCGAGGTCACCGACGCCGCTAAGGTGGGCGCCGGCAACGCGCGCGTGCTCCGCAGCCGATTTGAAGACGGCGCATTCTACTTCGAAGAAGACAAGAAGACGTCGCTCACCGACCGCGCAGCTCAACTGTCGAGCGTGCTCTTTCAACGCGACCTCGGCACCGTCGCCGAAAAAGTCGCACGCATCGAAACCCTCACCGCCGCCATCGCCGACGCCCTCGACGTCGACGGCGACGTCAAGGCGCGCGCGTTGAAGGCCGCGTCGCTGTGCAAGGCCGACTTGGTCACCGGCGTGGTGGGCGAGTTCCCCGAGTTGCAGGGCGTCATGGGCCGACACTACGCCACCATTGGTGGCGAAGACGCTGTTGTCGCCCAAGCCATCGAAGACCACTACGCACCTCGTCACTCGGGTGCGGTGCTGCCCGAAACGTTGGAAGGCGCCCTGGTCGCCCTTGCCGACCGCCTCGACACCATCGTGTCGATCACCGCCATCGGCAAAGGCCCCACCACGGGCGGCGACCCCTTCGCCCTGCGCCGCGCGGCCATCGCCTTCGCCACCATCGCCACCGCGCGCGGCATGCGGTTCAGCGTCGAGGGATTGGTGCAAAACGCCGTCGCCACCCTCCAAGGCAAAGCGCTGAAGACCTCGGGCGACGCCCTCGTCGACGACGTGGTGGGCTTCATGCGCTCACGTCTACGCGCGGTGCTGACCGAGCGTCTGCAAGCGGCCGACCTGCCCTCGCGCTCCGACGTCGTCGATGCGGCCATCGGTGCCGGCACCGACGACCTCAGCGACCTCGACGCGCGGGCCCACGCCCTCGCCCAGCTGCGGGCGCAAGACCTCGACGGCTTTGACGACCTCGCCGGCGTCTTCAAGCGGGTGGCCAACATTCTCAAGCAAGCACGCGAAAAAGGGTTGGTCGTCGAAGACGGCACCGTCGACGCCGCGCTGTTTGACGACCCGTCCGAAGGCGTGTTGCACGAGGCGATCACCGCCACCCAGGCCGAGCTCGACGACGCGGCCGACGGCGACCTCGCCGAGGGCTATTTCTCGACGCTGAGCGCCACTGCCAAGCTGAAGGCGCCGTTGGCCGAGTTCTTCGACAACGGCCCCATGGTGATGACCGACGACGAGGCGAAGCGGCAAAACCGACTGTCGTTGCTGCTGCAGGTGGCGAGGATGTTGGAGTCCATTGCCGACTTCACGCGCATCCAGCTCGACGCCAAATGAGGCGGTGACCCGTCGCCCCCCACGCTTGCGCCCTCCCCTGTGGAGGGCGTTTGCCATTGACGTTGTCGACGTGAGAAACAGACCCATGAAAGACGTATCCCCCCTTCAGTTTGCGGTGGTGCGCGAAGACCCCGGCGTTGAGCTCGACGTCGTCGACGCTTCAGACGCGCAACGCATCCTCATGATCGCCAGCGGTGGTTGCACGCTGCTGTCTTTGTTGGCGTCGTCGTCGACGCTGCACATCGACGCTGTGGATCCCAACCCCTCGCAGCTCGACCTCTGTCGACGCAAACTGCAAGCGTGGGCCACGTCGTTTGACGACGACGGACGGCTCACCGACGACGCCAAGCCCCAGTGGGGCATCGGACACGATGCCGAGGGCGCACTGCACACGGGCGGAAACTTCGAGACGCTCTTTCAACAGCTGCGGCAGTTTCTCCACGCATTCGTCGTCGACGAGCACGACCTTGTCGCTGCCTTTGCCAACGACACCGTGCACGAATTCGTCACGTCGTGGTCGTCGCATCCGTATTGGGTGGTGGCCTTCGAGTTGTTCTTCAGCGATGCCTTGCTCAACCAGATGTTCACGCCGGCCGCCACGCAGCACGCGCCTGCCGGCAGCTATCCGTCGTATTTTCGCTGCCGGCTGGAGCAGGCGTTGTCGTCGTCAACCGCCGGCCGCAACCCCTACCTGCAGCACGTGTTTCTCGGGCACTACCTCGACGACGAACACACCCAATGGCCACTGTTTCTCACGACGCCGTCGCCCACCGACGCCGTCGACCGGGTGGCATTTCATCAGACGCTCATGCAAGACGCGCCGGCGTTCGGCGCCTTTGACGTCGTCACGCTGTCGAACATCCTCGACTGGATGAACGACGACGCCAAAGACGTTCTCGCCCAACGTCTTCGAGAGGAGATGGCAGCAGGGGCGTGGCTCATCACCCGGCAGCTGAACAACCCCACCGACCTTGCCGACGTGCTGGGGGATGCCTTTGCTGAAGACGACGCGCGCAGCGCACATTGGACCCAGCACGAGTCGGCCGCGTTTTATGAACGGGTGCGCGTGTGGAGAAAACGATGACCGACGTCGACGCTCGCCTGCTCTCCCTCGTCGACGACGTGCGCCAAGATGTCGACACGTTGCACAACCCCTACTTTCAGGCGCTGGCGTCGAAAACGTTCGACCGCGATGTCTTTGTTCGCAGTCAGGTGCAGTTCTTTTCGGCGGTGACGTTCTTTGGCCGTCCCATGGCGACGTTGGCGTCGAAGGTCGATGACCTTCCGCTGCGGACAGAACTCATGCGCAACGTATGGGAAGAACACGGCGAAGGCCTGAGCACCCACACGCACACGCACACGTTTCTGCAGCTGCTCGCCAAGCTGGGCGTCGACGGCGACGAGGTGTTCGCCGTCCCGCCCGGCCCGTCGGTTCGCGCCTTCAACGTCGCACTTCAGGGTGCCTGTGTCGTCGAAGACGTCGACGTCGGGCTCTGCGTCATGGGCATCATCGAGCGCACCTTTGCCGACCTCAGCCGCGCCATCGGCCTGGGCATCGTCGACAACGGTTGGCTGCGAGAAGACGAGGTCGTGCACTACAAGGTGCACGAGTCGCTCGACATCAAACACGCCGATGACTTTTTCGCGGCCGTCACGCTCGACGACGACAACCTTGGCACCCTCCGGTCGCACTTGCAGCTGGGCGCCCACCTCTTCGACCAGCTGTACCGCAGCCTGTTCATCGAGTGCGCCTGATGCGGTTTGTCGTCGTGCCAGAAGACGACCTCAAAGCCTGGGGTCCACGCGTTGCTGCGCTTGAAGCGCACGCGACCTACCCGTTGGGCGACGACCGGTTCGCCATTGACCACGGCGTCGACTATTTCGCCTTCTTTCGCCGCATGGGGCGCACCACAGCCCACCTGGCCGTCGACGACGACGACCAAGTGATGGCGGTGGCGGTGCAGGTGCTGCGCGACCTCCCCGGCGGGCCGGCCTGGTATTTGTGCGACCTCAAGGTGCACCCGGCAGCACAAGGACGTGCCCTCCCCCTGCGCATGTTCACCCGCAGCTTCGTCAGCGGGTTTCGCACCTGCCGTCGAGGGTACGCCGTCTCCATGAACCCAGGAGACGGCAGCCCCAACCGCGTCGTGCGCATGCTGCAGCGGATTCGCCAAGTGCCCATCGACGTCGACACGCAGGTGCGGCTGTATTCGCTCTCGGCAGACGAGCTGCAGCGATTTGCGTCGACGCTGACCGACTGTGTCGGGCCCAGGCGTCTGCTGTCGCTGCAGGGCAAGAAAGACATCGTTTTGCAGAGCACGCAGGCGCCGATGAACCTGTGGCATGTGCAGCACGGCCCGCTTGCCGAGGAGGGCAACTGCCGCAGCACGTTCGTCGATGGCGGCGTCCACATGTTCTCCGCCGTCGACGGTGGCGAGCTCGACGCCGCCGCACGCGCAGCTGGGTTCTCGACGACAACGACCGCAACAGTGCTGCACTCGGGCATGCCAGACGTTGACTTCAGCATGTTGCTGACGTCAGACATCTAACCGTCGTCGTCGTCAGGCCGCTCTCGCGATGGGCCGGGCCGTCGCCGTCATGCGGGACGTCAACGAGCGGAATTGCAGGGCCTCCGCGACGTGGCTCGACTTCACGTCATCGCAGCCGTCGAGGTCGGCGATGGTGCGGGCCACGCGACGAATGCGGTCGTACCCGCGCGCCGACAAGCCCAAAACATCGATGGCGCGTGACAACACGCGTTTGCCGGCGTCGCACAGCGCGACGTGCTCGTCGAGGTCGCGCAACCCCATGAGGGCGTTGATCTTGCCGCCCTGGCGCTGCTGCTGGCGGGTGCGCGCTGCCACCACGCGGGCCTTCACCGACGACGACGGCTCGCCTTCGCGCTGGTCGTGCAGGCTGAGCACGTCGACCGGGGGCACGTGGACGTGCAAGTCGATGCGGTCCAGCAACGGCGCCGACAGCTTTCCTTGGTAGCGGTTGACGTCGTACGCCGAGCACCGGCACCTGCGCTTGGCATCGCCAAGGTTTCCGCAAGGGCATGGGTTCATCGCCGCCACCAGCTGCACACGGCAGGGATAGGTAACTGCAGCTTTGGACCGGCGCAGGTGCAACAGGCCGGTCTCCAGAGGCTCGCGCATCACCTCCAGCACCCGCTTCTCAAATTCGGGAAGCTCGTCGAGAAACAGCACGCCGTGATGCGCAAGCGTCATCTCCCCTGGACCGGGAATGCCAGAGCCGCCCCCCGACATTCCAGGCTTGGTGGTGGTGTGGTGTGGCGCCCGAAACGGACGTCGCTGCACCAGCCCCTGGCCGACATTGAGTCCAGCCAAAGAGTGGACGCGGGTGACCTCCAATGCCTCCTCATGGGTCAACGGCGGAAGAATCCCAGGCAACCGTCGGGCGAGCATGCTCTTGCCCGCTCCTGGGCCACCGACGAAGAGGAGGTTGTGCCCGCCGGCCGCCGCAATCTCCAGCGCGCGACGTGCGGTCAGCTGCCCCTTCACGTCGATGAGGTCGAGCCCGTTCTCGTCGATGACAGGCGGCATCGGTGCCGCGGCCACCAGCTGTTTGCCTTTGCGTTGTTTGAGGTGATGCACCACGTCGATGAGCGCGTCGACGCCAAAGACGTCGACGCCGTCGACCAAGGCCGCCTCTGCCGCATTCTCAGCCGGCACAAATGCCTTGGTGCACCCCTTTCGCTTGGCAGACTCCACCGCAGCCAAGACGCCTCGCACAGGACGGACCTCTCCCGACAACGCCAACTCGCCCACCGCGATGGCGTCATCGAGACAGGAGGCCGGCAGCATCTTCTGCACCAGCAGCGTCCCCAACGCGATGGGCAGGTCAAAGCCGGTTCCCCCCTTCTTGTTGACGGCCGGGGCGAGGTTCACAGTGAGTCTGCCGGGCGGGTTGTGAAACCCAGCCGTACTCAAGGCGCACTGCACGCGCACCTCGGCCTCTTTGATGGCGGCGTCGCCCAAGCCAGACAACTTGAACGTGGGCAATCCACCGTCCAGGTGCACCTCCACTTCGACAGGGAATGCGTCGACGCCCTCCAGGGTCGCCGAAAAGACTTTGACATGCATCGGGTCCTCCAGTGCCGAGGACAAGGCAAGCGCCGCGCCAACTCCACTGATCGCAGACCGTTGGGGGCGAGCGTCGGGGGCCGTCGTCGATGCGGTCTTTGGAGCAGCCGCAGCACTCGCTTCGGCAGCTGCTCCCATGTGGGTGCACCTCCTGCCGCGAGAACGCTGGGCGCGATCTGAGGCGGCAGGTTTCAGCGCGAGATGGCTGCGTCCCGGTTGGTGCTGGCAGGGTGCAAAGGCAGTTGTTGATACGCCAATCCCAACAAGCACTGCCGTACGCAAACAATTTCAGGGGGTTTTTCGGATGGGAGGGTCTGCGACCGCCACGGACCCGTCGGACGCGCCTGCGAGCGTCGGCAGACCTTCAGCAGCCCTTGCCCACCAGAAATGGAACTCCGCCGCGTCGTTGCTGTGCAACGCGAGGGCGCAAACCGGCCGCTGCCGTTGGCAGGTGCTTGGCATGCTCTGTGCTTTTTTTTGGGCATGCCCGTCGTCGACAAGCTTCACCTGCTGAAGCTGGGCAGTCCCTCAGGAGGGCCGCCCTTGGGCATCTGACGAATGGCCGATGTGCTCGACGAGAGTGCCCGGCAGAGCTGCATCTGAGTGGAGGCGGCGGGGTGGGCTTTGGGGTGGAGGTGGGCCCCGTCAGGGGCCAAAATTCCGCCCGACCCGCAAAACTCCGCCCAATCCGCCAAAACCCCGCCCAATTCGCAAAACCCCACCATCGCGCCAAACCCAAGCCCTGCGTCGCCAAACCCACTCCCCCAACCACCGCTTCGACGCTCCGCGTCTCAAACCGCCACATCCCCAATAAAAACAAACCATTACACCAAAACAAAACCACAAAAAAATCCCCCAAAGGCAATGACGACCGGCCCCCACCTCGCTAAACCCCATCCATGTTCACCGGGATCGTCGAAGACATCGGCCACCTCACCCGCGTTTCCCAACGCGGCGCCGTCCGCGTCTTCACCGTCAAGAGCGCCCTCGACCTCAGCGACACCCAGCTGGGCGACTCCATTGCCGTCAATGGAGTGTGCCTCACCGTCACCCGGCTCGATGCTGGCGCAAACGGCAGCACCGTCGACTTCGACGTAGGCCCCGAATCCCTGCAAGTCACCGCCCTCGGCAAGTTGAAATCCGGCAGCCGCGTCCACCTCGAGCGAGCCCTGCGCCTGCAAGACCGCCTCGGCGGGCACCTCATGCAAGGCCACGTCGACGGGGTCGGCATCCTCAAGGCCCGCACCCAAGTCGGCGACACCCTCAAGCTCACCATCGCCCTCGACGATGCGCTGCTGAAGTACTGCATTCACAAAGGGTCCATCGCCCTCAACGGCGTCAGTCTCACCCTCAATGCGGTGCACGACGACAGCGCCGAAGTGTGGCTCATCCCCCACACCCTCGAGCAGACGAACCTCGGTGCCCTGCGCGTCGGCGCCCCCATCCACATCGAGACCGACGTCATCGGCAAATACGTCGAGCGGCTGCTGAAGTTCGCTCCGTCTGCCGTCGCATCGTCCGGCATCACCCACGACTTCCTCCGCCAGCACGGCTTTTAGTTGTCCCGCTTCCTCGTCGAGGTTCTTTATGAACGCCCCCAACTCCCCTCGCTCTGACGCCAACCTCCTCGAGCGCTACGGCACCACCGCCATCGACCGCGTGCGCCGCGCCATGGACGAAATGGTCGCCGGCAAATGCGTCATCCTCGTCGACGACGAAGACCGTGAGAACGAAGGCGACCTCGTCTTCGCCGCCGAAAAAACCACCCCCGAGCTCATCAACTTCATGGCCAAAGAGGGCCGCGGCCTCATCTGCCTCCCCCTCACCGACGACAAACTCGAGAAGCTCGACATCCCCTTGATGGTCGACCGCAACGGTTCTGGCTTCGGCACCGCCTTCACCGTCTCCATCGAGGCCCGCACCGGCGTCACCACCGGCATCTCGGCCGCCGATCGCAGCCGCACCATCGAAGTGGCCATCGCCGACGGCACCAAACCCGACGACCTTGTGCGCCCAGGGCACATCTTCCCCCTGCGCGCCCAACCCGGCGGCGTCCTCGTGCGCACCGGCCAAACCGAAGGGAGCGTCGACCTCGCTCGCCTCTCCGGCCTGCAACCATCGGCGGTCATCTGCGAGATTCTCAACGAAGACGGCTCCATGGCCCGCCTGCCCGACCTCGTCGAGTTCGCCGAAAAACACGACCTCGTCATCTGCTCTGTCGCCGACCTCATCGCCTACCGCCTGGAGCACGAGTTTCTCGTCGAGCGCAAAGCAGAAGAGACGGTGTCCACGCCCGCCGGCGACCTCCGCGCCATCGCCTTCCGCTCCGTCGTCGACGACCGCGAAGCCCTCGCCCTCGTCAAAGGCACCGATGAGCAACTCAAAGAGGCGTCCGAAAACGGCGAAGCCCCCCTGGTGCGCGTGCACTCCGGGGACCCCCTCACCGACGTCTTCGGCGGCATCCTCGACAAAGGCGGCCTCCGTCTGCAGGGCGCGTTCAACGCCGTCGCCGAACAAGAACTCGGCGTCATCCTCTACCTGCCGCGTGCCCCCGAGCCCATTCGCTTCGTCGACGCGCTGCACGCCATCAACGAAGCCAAACAAAACGACGGCGACCTCCCCGAGAAAGACCGCGCCCCCAAGGGCGAGTCCCCGGTCGTCCGCCACTACGGCACCGGTGCGCAAATCCTCCGTCAGCTGGGCCTGACCCGCATCCGCCTGCTCACCAACAACCCGGCTCGCCTCAACGCGGCCAAAGGGTTCGGCCTCGACATCGTCGGCCACGTCGCCATCCCCTCGGCAGACTGATTTCCCCTCTTCCCCTCCCCTTTCGTGGACGGTAGGCGCCAAGCGTCTTCCTCCCATGCTCGCAGGACCCCACCATGGCCAACGCCCGCCTCGCCACCACCGGCGCCCCCAAAATCCTTGAAGCCACCCTCGACGCCAGCGGCCGCAAATGCGCCATCATCGCCAGCCGCTTCAACGCGGTCATCGTCGAAAAGCTCGTCGACGGCGCCATGGACGCCCTCTCCCGCCACGGCGCAGACGCCGCCGACCAAGTGGTCGCGTGGGTCCCGGGCGCCTGGGAAATCCCCCTTGCCTGTCAAAAAGCAGCGGCCAGCGGCAAATACGACGCCATCATCGCCGTCGGCGCCGTGATTCGCGGTGGCACCCCCCACTTCGACTACGTGGCCAACGAAGTCTCCAAAGGCATCGCCCAAGTGTCCATGGCGAAGGGCTTGCCCGTCACCATGGGCATCCTCACCACCGACTCCCTCGAGCAAAGCATCGAGCGCGCCGGCTCCAAGATGGGCAACAAAGGCTTCGAAGCCGCCGCCGCCGCCATCGAAATGATGAACCTCATGGAAGCCCTGTAGGCCACCCCACCCACCAAGCGGGGGTTCACACCGGACAACCGTCCAACAGCGAGGCCGTCATGGGCGTTCGTCGTCGAGCACGCGAAGGAGCACTCCAACTCCTCTACCAACTGGAAGCCCACACCGAACCCGACCGCGAAGGCCTTCCCGCCGGCGTGAAGGTCGCCCGCCCCGTCGTCATCGAAGCCCCAGCAGGTGGCCTCGACGCTCTGTTCGCCACGTTCTTCGAGAACTTCTCGGCGCCCGACAAGGCCCGTGAGTTCACCGAAGAGCTGGTGCGCGGCATCGTCGACGATGCCGACGCCATCGACGCGGTCATCCAAGACGAGTCCACCAAGTGGAAGCTCGAGCGCATGACCGCCGTCGACCGCAACGTCTTGCGCCTGGCGACCTACGAGCTGAAGTCGCAAAGCGACATCCCCGGCCGTGTCATTCTCGACGAGGCCATCGAGATCGCCCGCCGCTTCGGCACCGAAGACTCCGCTCGGTTCGTCAACGGCGTCCTCGACGGTTTGCACAAGCGACTGCGTCCCGCGTAGGCAGCCGGAGTCGTCTTGAGCAAAGACAAACCCACCAACGAGACCGGCGCCACCAGCCCCAAACTTGGCGGCAGCAAGTCGGGCAGCAACAAGAAGGGCAAGCACCGTCCTTCAACGTTGCCGTCGGTGGCCAAGACGGGGGAGCACGCCATGTGGCGCGCCCCCTCCCTGCTGGCCGTCGACGACCTCGTCGACATCGACACCTTGGTGGTGATGCTCACCGAAGACGGACGTCCGCTGCGCGGTGCCGCCGGCCACGTCGACTGGCGCATGTGCGGGCATCTCTCCCGCCTGCTCCTCGATGAGGTGGCGTCCGGCAAGGCCGGCGAACATGTCCTCCTGCCCGCCGGCCCCAACCTGCCGGTCGAGCGTGTGCTTCTCTTCGGCTGCGGCCGCAGTGCAGACGTGCGCGACGGCTTTGCCAGCATCCTCGAACACCTCGGCACCACGCTTGACGGGCTCAAGGCCCTTGCGGTCGCCGTTGTTCCGCCTGAGCCTGGGCATGCCCTGCAAAAGCCGCTGGAGTCTTGGGCCCAAGACCGCGCCGATGTGCTGCGTCTGTTCTCCCCCGTCGACAAATCGGCCTGACGCCCGCCGGTGACCACCCGGTCACAACGCGTCTCTCGCCAGACCGTCTCACCCCACGGCGAAGGCGTCGCTGCTGCTAGGCTGTTGTCCGAGGAGGCCCCATGCAACAGCACTTCGACGACGTCCCGGAAGAAAAAGACGCCGTCTTCAAAGAATTCGACTGCCCTTCGTGCGACGCCAACAACCCCTGGGACGAGGGGTTCAGCGTCGGCTCCGAACTCCGCTGCCATTACTGCGGGTGCGAGTTCGTCCTCAAAGAAGCCACCGGACGCAAGCTGAAGTTCAAAGAGATTTAGAGCGCACCCCAAAACCAAAGACGCGCTCGACGACGAATGCTTGCATTCGTCGCAACTCGACTCGCGAAGCGAGCAGTCGAGGCCGGGCCCACGTCGACGACCGTTGCGGCCAACAAGTCGCCACAAACGCCACCAGACAAAGAAACGCCCCTCACGTGAGGGGCGTTCGACGTTGGTGGATGGCGTCACCAACGTCTAGGGATGGTTTGCATCACGCGTCGGCTTGCTTCTTCTTGCCTTTGGCTTTGCTGCCTTTGTCGTCTTCGGCAGCCGCTTTGGTCGACGCAGATTTCGCCATGGTGTCGGGCTTCAGGGCATCGACGGGCGTGGGGGTGATGTCTTCTTCAATGAGGCCATGGTGCACGCGAATGGCTTGTTCGATCTCTTCGCGCATCTCGTGGTTTTCGGAGAGGAACTGACGTGCATTCTCACGGCCCTGGCCGACACGGGTGCCGTTGTAGCTGTACCAGGCACCGCTTTTCTCGACGAGACCGAGGGCCACGCCCATGTCGATGATTTCGCCGAGCTTGTTGACGCCCTTTCCGTAGAGGATGTCGAATTCGGCTTCACGGAACGGAGGCGCCAACTTGTTCTTCACCACCTTCACGCGGGTGCGGTTGCCGATGACGGAGTCGGCTTGTTTGATGGCCCCGATGCGGCGGATGTCGAGACGCATGGAGGAGTAGAACTTCAGCGCGTTGCCACCCGTGGTGGTCTCGGGGCTGCCGAACATGACGCCAATCTTCATGCGGATTTGGTTGATGAAGATGACGCAGGTGCCGCTGCGGGAGATGTTGCCCGTCAGCTTGCGCAGCGCTTGGCTCATGAGGCGGGCTTGCAGACCCACGTGGCTGTCGCCCATGTCGCCTTCGATTTCAGCCTTCGGCACCAAAGCGGCGACGGAGTCGATGATGAGGAGGTCGACGGCGCCAGAGCGCACCAGCATGTCGGCGATTTCAAGCGCTTGCTCACCGGTGTCGGGCTGGGAGATGAGAAGGTCGTCGGTGCGCACACCCAGCTTGCGGGCGTATTGCACGTCGAGGGCGTGCTCGGCGTCGACGAAGGCGGCAATGCCACCGGCCTTTTGGCATTCGGCGATGGCGTGCAGGGTCAGCGTGGTCTTGCCAGACGACTCAGGGCCGTAGATTTCGACGACGCGGCCTTTGGGGAAGCCGCCGATGCCAGCTGCGACGTCGAGGGCCAACGAGCCGGTGGAGATGGCTTCGATGTCAGAGACCAGCGACTCCTCGTCGCCGAGCCGCATGATGGCGCCTTTGCCAAACTGCTTTTCAATGGAGGCGACGGCCAGCTCCAGGCTTTTGCTTTTTTCTTCGAGTGCTTTGACTTTTGGTTCGGTGTTCTTTTTGGCCATGAGTGCCTCCCAGATCGCGTTGGCGTCTTTGCGCCTTCGTCTATGATCATCTGTTCAGTGGTGCCAGCGTAGGAGCTGCTGAACTTCTGTTCAAGTCTTTTGTTCAGTGTCGAGCGCTTTTTTGTTCAGTGGTTGTGCTGCGGCCTTTTTGTGAAGTGCGGCAGCGTTTTGCGCCCTTACCTTCAATCCGTTTCTCAAACGCCAACCCTGCACGGATCCGGCGACTTTTTTCGCCCTCAACCCCAAGACACTGTTTTTAAAGGTAAAGTTTTTTCACTGATTCAGTGGATCGACACCTCTGAAATGCAGCTGAGGTTCTTTTTGCCCAGCCGACGCACCTTCATCAGCGTCAGCCGCACCGTATCGGTCTCGTAGGTGCCGTCGAACCACACCAGCGTCTGCTTCGCGTATTTCTTGCCCGGCACCGGAAGCTCCAAGATGCCCTCCACCGGCGTCAGCGGCCGCTTGGCGTGCTCGCGGTCGACGATGGCGCGCTCGTACTTGCCCATCTTGATTTCGAACTTGATGGGCACGTTGTGGCTCTTGAAGGTGCGCTTGTCTTTCACGCAGCCCGACACCACGCGCACCATGTGAATGGGCTGCTTGTCGTCGAGCTTGAACTCCACCCACTCGCCGTCGCCGGAGCCACGCTTGTTCTCAATCCATCCGGTGTCGAGGTTGTCGTCGGCGACCTGTTTGATGAACGGCGTGAGGTCGATTTTGGGCTGCTCGGCTTCTTCACCCGCCGCCGCCGCCGCCGCCGCCTCGGTCATGGCTTCTTGCTGCAGTTCTTTGCGCAGGGACGGCTCGATCCACGCATCCGACGCGGTGATCGACGCAATCTCAAAGGCAGGGATGAAGTTGTTCAGCCGCTGCTTCTTGTCTTCGATGAACTTGCCCGACTGCGGCTCGCCCCTGAAGCGGTACACCGACTCGCGCACGCCGGTGAGCATCTTGGCGTCGGCGCGCGGGCTGCGTTTGACGGTGACGATCTGTGGTTTGCGGCGCACCAAGATCTCCTGCATGCCGTCGTCGTCGATGTCGGCAAAGTACCAGCCCTCACGAGCGTCACCGTATTTGATGAGGTCTTTGTCTGACTCCCACTTCGGGCGCTCCGCTTTGTTTTTGCTTCTGAAGATGACGGCGGTGAACACCTCCCGCACCTTCTTGCCCCGCGCCGAATACAGCCGAATGCGCTTGGTTTTCTCGTCGGGGGTCTCGCCATACACCTCGATGGAGATGAAGGGCGCTCCCGCCCGGGGCACCAGCTTTTTCAACTCGATGCGCTTGAGCTTGGTGCCGCCGGTGAGAGGCAGGCCTTTGTCGTAGACGGCGCCTTTGTTCGTGTCTTTGAACAGACACACAAAGACCCCTTTGTCGCTTTGGCAGGCGCCCACTTCTTCACTGCGTCCGTCGCCGTCGATGTCGCCACGCACGGTCTTCAGCAGCTTGTAGCCTTTGGCAGCCGCGGCCTGTTTGGCCGTGCGTTTGTCGTCTTGGGCGAAGGCAGACGAAGAGAGCGCGACGGCGAACAAAACAAAAACAACAGAAGCGCGCATGGGGGTCCTCAAGGCAAAAACTGACTGCACCAAATCATGGACGACGGCGAACCCCAAGGTGTTCTGGCCGATGTTGGGGTCGTCCCATCGAAAACGCCCTCCGAAGAGGGCGTGTTCGCGACGTCGAGTCTTACGCGTCGGCGTAAAAGTCGTCGAAGATGTCTTTGTAGCGCTCGTTGCAAGCCTTGCGCTTCACCTTCAGCGTCGGCGTGAGCTGCTCACCGATCTCGAAGTCGTGGTCGAGGATGTGGACCTTCTTCAGCGTTTCGTACGAGGCCAGCGACGAGTTGAGGTCTTTGACGATGTTGTCGATCTCAGACTTCAGCTCTGGCTTTTGGGTGAGCTCTTTGTACTCGCCGCTGAGGCCGTTGGTTTGCGCCCACGACGCCACCGCTTCGGGGTCGACGGTGACCAACGCCGAGAGGTACTTGCGCTTGTCGCCATGCACCACCACTTGGCTGATGAGCGGGCTCTTCGCCTTGAGGGTGTTCTCAATGTTCTGTGGGGCGACGTTTTTGCCGCCGGCGGTGACGATGATGTCTTTTTTGCGGTCGGTGATGCGCAAGAAGCCGGAGCTGTCGATTTCACCGATGTCGCCGGAGTGGAACCAGCCGTCGTCGTCGATGGCCTCTTTCGTGGCGTCTTCGCGGTTGTGGTAGCCCTTCATGACGCCACGGCCGCGGATGAGCACTTCACCGTCTTTGGCAATCTTCAGCTCGGTGCCGGGGAGCACACGGCCCACGGTGCCGATGCGAATGTCGTCGGGGAGGTTGATGCACGTCGCCGCAGACGTCTCGGTGAGGCCGTAGCCTTCACAGATTTTCACGCCCGAGTACTTGAAGAAGTATGCGATGTCGCGGCTGAGGGGCGCGCCACCCGAGATGAAGAAGCGCAAGCGGCCGCCGAATTTCTCGCTGAGGGTGTCGCCCAACTTCGACCACACCAGCTTCTGCGCCAGGGCCCAGCCCAATCCGCCAGGGGTGCCGCCGCTTTGCTCGAGGCGGGCCATCTCTTCGCCTTTGGCGAGGGCCCAGCGGCCGAGTTTGCCCTTGAGGCCTTCGCCAGCTTCGACTTTGGCGGTGACGCCCGCGTGCACCTTCTCGTAGATGCGCGGCACAGCAGCCATCATCGTCGGGCGCACTTCGGCGAGGTTGTCGACGATCTTCTTCTGGTCGCCTTCCCAGAAGGCGAGGATGTGGCCAGTGGCGAACCATGCGACTTCGAGCACCTTGGCGAAGACGTGGGCCAGCGGCAAGAACATGTACTGCAGGTCGTCGGGCGAGATGAGGCCCGTCTCGCGCACGGCTTCGGCTTCGTAGAGCATGCAGTCGTGGGTGAGGATGGCGCCCTTGGGATTGCCCGTGGTGCCCGACGTGTAGATGTACGTCAGCACGTCGTCTTTGGTGAGGGAGTCGCCGCGGGCGCGCACTTCGTCGGCGTGGTCTTTGAGGTATTCCTCGCCGAGGGCCAAGAAGTCTTCCCAGGTCATCTCGTCGTCGCCTTCGACCGTGCCGGTGAAAGCGATGACTTTTCGCACCTTGTCGATGTTGCCGGCGGCCTTTTCGTCGCGCAGCTTCTTCAGCTGGGAGTCGTCTTCGGCAAACACGCACACCGAGTCGGAGTCGTTGAGGATGTAGGTGACCTCGTGGGGGAGGTTCGACTGGTAGATCGGGATGGTCACGCAGCCGGCGCCGAGGATGGCGAGGTCGGCAAAGGCCCACTCCAGACGGGTGTTGGAGAGGATCGCCACGCGTTCTTTGGGCTCGATGCCGATCTTCACCAAAGCGGCAGACGCCTTCTTCTGCACGTCGAGCATTTCGCCCCAGGTGACGTCGCGCCAGGTGCCGTTGGCTTTGTATTGCGCAGCCACCCGGCTCTCGCGGGACTCGGCGGTTTGTTGGAAGACGTGAAAGATCGACTGACTCATAAGAACGCCTTTCTCGGCAGGTGCCTTTGCAGAGGGGCATCTGCGGCTGTGCAGCAGATGAATCGCGGCGCCATCGGCGTTTGCGGTGCACCCCTCCCAGGGTTTTCGCCCTCGCTCATAGCAGCAAACCAGGCGCGGCAAAAGGCATCGATGATGAACGTGACCACCTCGTGCTCTTTTTCGTACACCTTTGGCGCCCACCGCCCGTTCACAGCACCCATCCCACCAGGCGCCTGCGGTCACGATTTGCGGGTTCCGTGAACCGGGTGGGTCGGGGTAGACTGCAAAGGCCTTTGCCTGGGCCTGCACCAAGCCATGCACCAAGGACTGTCTTTGCGCGGAAGCGGCACCCAAGAGATGACCCAAGACGTCTCCTCCGGCGGGGTGGCAGACCGTACCTATGACGGCACCTCTGGGTACGACGCCACCGAATCGGCCGAGGCCGTCGACCCCCTCGTGGGGCGCCGTCTGCTGCACTACCTCGTCGAGGAAAGCATCGGCCAAGGCGGCATGAGCATGGTGTACCGCGGCCATGACGAGCTGCTGCACCGGCCGGTGGCCATCAAGGTGCTGCATCCGTTCTTGGCGAAAAAGCAGGAGTGTCGTGCGCGTCTGGCCCGTGAAGCCCGCGCTGTGGCCCGGCTGGAGCACGAGAACATCCTGAAGATCTTCGCCTACAGCGGTGATCCCCCCACCAAAGAAGAGCGCCCCAACGCCAGCGGCGAAGAGGTGGTGTCGGTCAACGGCGTCGAAGAAATCCGCTCCAACCACGACGGATTCCTCGTCACCGAATATGTCCCCGGCGACACCCTCAAACGGTTCTGGGTGGCCCACCGCATGTGGGAGGTGCCCGAAGCCGGCGGATTGTGCTGCTGGGTGCTCGCCAAAGCCCTGGCCCACGCGCACGCCCAGGGCGTCATCCACCGCGATCTGAAGCCTGAAAACGTCATGGCCCGCGACGACGGCGTGCTCAAACTCATGGACTTCGGCATCGCCCAGGTGGCCGACGCCAAAAGCCTGACCGTGACCGGCACGCTGCTGGGCAGTCCGGCCCACATGGCGCCCGAGAGCATCGAAGGCAAACCCGCCGACGAGCGGTCTGACATCTTCTCGTTGGGCACCGTGTTGTATTGGTTGATGACGGGCGAGCTTCCCTTTGAGGCGCTCACGCCGCATGCGCTGTTGAAGGCCATCGTCGACGCTGACTACACGCCGCCGCAGCAGCGCCAACCCCGCATCTCAGACGACCTCCTGCAGGTGTTGCGCAAGGCGATGGCCAAGCGCCCCGACGACCGGTTCGACAACGCAGACGCCTTTGCCGATGCGTTGCAAGAGGTCTTGGAGCGGTCGGGCATCGAGGTCAGCTCGGGTCGTGCGTCTGCGTTGTTGGCGAATCCGTCTGACGAGTTGGAGCCTCTGCGCCAGAACGTGCGGCGTGCCTTCCTCGATCGTGCTTCGCAACTGCTCGACGACGGCAGCGCCGCCAAGGCGTTGTCGGTGTTGGGACGGGTCATGGCCGACTTCCCCAACGACGATGAGGTGTCGGCGTTGTTGGAGCGCTTGCACGACATCCCCGACGATGAACTGGAGCCTGAAGGCGAGGCCGGCATCGGCGACAGCGTCGTCGACGACAGCGCCTCCTTTGACGACGCGTTTGCCCGTGAAGAGAGCTCTTTGGTGCATGCGCCACGCGACGGCCGCACCGATGCCGTGGCCCCCCCGGCGTCTCCTCCACGTCCGCGGTGGGCGCCGTGGGTGGCGACGCTCAGCATTGGCATCCTGCTGGCGGTGACGGCGTGGATCGCCCAGCAAGTCGACGGCCCTGGCACGTCAGCGTCGACGACAGGCACCGATGGCGACCAACTGTCGATCACCGAAAAACGCAAGCCGCTGGTGCGGGTGTCGCGCACCAAACTGCCACGTGACAAAGCGTCGCCCGTCGACGACGACGGCAAGGCTGCCCGAGCAGGTCGCGGTGAACGTCCGCGGGTGTTGGCGCTGCGCAAAGACCCTCACGTTGGCAAACGCAACCTCTCCGAGAAACTCCGTCGCCTCCGCGCGGGCCCTGCCCCCTTGGCGTCGACGCAGACGAAGCCGCCGCCGAATGAAAACGCGTCTGAGACGGCGGTCGCCGCAGCAGGCACGGTTGACGCCACGCCGCGTGCGATGGAGCTGCGCGTGCGGCCTTGGGCCGATGTCTTCGTCGACGGAAAGAAGGTCGCGTCTGAGGTCAAATCGACAACGCTGCACTTGCTGCCGGGGACCCACACCGTCGTGCTCAAGAACCACATGGCGAAAGAGTGGCGACGTGAAGTCGACATTCCTGTGGAAGGCAAAGGGCGCGTGCCAAAACTCCAGGTCAAGCTGAAACCCAAGCCCGCCTCCCTGGTGGTGCAGGCCAATGTCGACGCCGACATTTTGCTGGTGGAGCCATCGACGGGACGTCGTCTCTTTGTCGGCCGCAGCCGCAAGAGCGAGCAGACCCCCGTGCAGATTGAACTCCCGGCCGGCAGCGAACGGACATACGAGGTGGTGCTCACCAAAGCCGGCTTCCGCACCGAACGTGTCAAACGGCGATTCACGACAGGAAAGACCGAGATCGTGCGTGCTGTGCTACAAGCTGAGCCCAATGCGTCTGCAGCCGTTCCCTCCGACGACAACACCGCGCCGAACTAGTTGGTTGGCGCTGCACAGCTGGTGCTGGGCCTTTGTCTGGCTGGGTTTGTCGACGTCGACGGCCCTCGCCCAAACGGCTCCCACAGCAAAACCTGCTCCTCCCCCCACAGCCGACAGCGCGGCCCCGGCAGGGGATGCGGCACGTCCCGTCGACGCCAACATGAGCGACACCCAGCGCTACACCGAAGGGTTGCGGTCGTTCGAGTTTGGCGACTGTGAGCGTGTCGTCGTCGTGCTCGACCCCTTGTCGAAGCCAGGGCGCGTCACCGACCAAGAGCGGCTCCTCGACGTGCACCGCATGTTGGGTGTCTGCTACTTCCAGCTCAAACAAGAAGACCGTGCCCGTGAAGAACTGAAGGCGCTGCTGTACCTCAAGGCCGACTACGTGCTCGACCCTTTTCTCACGCCCCCCGCGGTCGTCGACGCCTTCGAACAAGAACGGCAGGAGGTGAAGCGCAAGCTGGAGGCCATCCAACGGTCGAAAGAACAGCAAAAGCCGCCGCCGTCCCGACTGGTGGTGCGCACCGTCACCGTCGAGAACGTGCCCTTCTGGTCGATTTTCGTGCCCTTTGGCGGCGCCCAGTTCGCCAACGACGAGCCCATCAAGGGCGGCGTCATCGGTGGGCTCACCGCCGGGGCCGTCGCCCTCAACGTCGCCGGCTTTTGGACAGCGCAAACCCTCTGTTGGACCCTGACGGTGAAAGACGGCGGGTGTTTTTTCCCGTTTGACGACGGCAGCACCACCACGTCGACCGCCAACACCGCTTACTCCGTCTCGCAGGTGGTGAGCATCAGCGCGCTGGCCGCCGCATTTGTGATCTACGGCTATGGTGTGGTCGACGGCTGGTGGAACTGGGTGCCCCAGCGCACCATCGACACGGTGCAAACCGAGACCGTGCTCGACGACGCTGCGGGAGATCCAGCCGAGACGCAAAACGGCCAACGCAGCCGACGTCGAGATCCAGCACAAGCGGCCGGAGACGACGACCCCGACGCCCTGGCCACGCCCCCCCCGCCAAAGACCGCGCCCAGCGTGCCTTAGCCCGCCATGTGCGCCTGCCAGCCGCCCCAGCCGGTCGTTCGAGGCATTGCCCGCGCCGAAAACCGCCCCATGGTGGGGTGTACCTTCCGTCGGGAGTGAGTATATGTCTGACCCTGGAAACGACGTCTTGAGCATGTGGCTCACCTGCACCGTTTTCGGCGACCCTGCCCTCTGATGTTGGGCTGTAGCTGGCGGCATGACCGAGATTGCAACCCCCACTCCTGACGCGTCCAGTTGGACAGGCAGCGATCCCACCGCCCTCGACGACATGCTCCGCACCAAGCGCATTGTCTTCGTCACGGGCAAAGGCGGTGTCGGCAAGAGTGTGGTGGCCGCGGTGTTGGCGTTGCGGGCACGTCAGTTGGGGTTGTGCCCCATCTTGTTCGAATGCGATGCCCCCAAGCGCCCAGCGTTGTTGCCTGAGGGGCGTCCGCCGTCGTCCGAGCTTGGCGAAATCGCGCCCGGCATTCTCGGCGTGAACCAAGACAGTGAAGACGCCGTGCGCGCGTATGCGGTGGCCTCGCTGCCCAGCAAGACGCTGGCCGAAATGCTCTTCGAAAACCGCGTGGCGCAGCTGTTTTTGCGCGCGTCGCCGTCGGTGTCTGAGATGGCGCTGGTGGGCCGCATCGTGCAGTTGGCCGACGCCCACGACGGGCAAGGCCCGCTCATCGTCGACCTTCATGCCACCGGGCATGCGTTGGCCATGCTGCGTGCTCCCGACGGCATCATGCGGGTGTTGCGCGCCGGCCCGGTGTTTGACCGCGCTCGTGCCGTGCGCGAAGTGGTCCTCGACCCCCAGCAAACAGCGGTGTTGACAGTGGCCCTGCCCGAAGAACTCCCCGTCACCGAGATTCTGGAGTTTCTCGATGCGCTGCAAGATGCAGGCATCCCCACCGGCCCCACCGTCGTCAACGCCGCCTACCCAGACCCCTGCCCGGCCCTGACCAGCGACGAGATTCAAAAGCTCGTCGACACCGACGGCGCCGTCGGGGCCCACGCCCAAGACGTCGCCGTGCTCAAACGATGGGCCATGCGCGCCGACCGTGAAGGGCAACGGCTGCATGAGGGGCTGCAAGAGCGCAGCCTCGGCCCTCTCATTCGCCTGCCGTTTGTGCCGTTTGAGCCTGGGGATGCGCCGCTGTCGGCCCAGCTGGGTGAATGGCTCGACGTCGCGGCCAAAGAAGCCGGAGGACCCCATGGGTGAGGGCCTCAAACCCGTCCTGAAGCGCAGCAGCCTCATCGTCTCCGTGGGCTCGGGCGGCGTGGGCAAGACAACGACGGCCGCCGCGTTGGCCATCGCCGCCGCCCGAGACGGCAAACGCGCCGCGGTGCTCACCATCGACCCCGCCCGTCGATTGGCCCAAGCGTTGGGCATCGACAAGATGGGCAACACGCCCTCGCGGCTGCCCGACGCCCTCACCGGCCCCGGCATCGTCGACGCCATGATGCTCGAAACCGCCGAGTGTTTTGACGACCTCATCGCCCGATTGGTGCCCGACGAGACCCGCCAGGAGCGCCTGCTGCAAAACCGTCTCTACCAAGTGCTCGCCCGTCATTTGGGCGGCACCCACGAGTACATGGCGGTCGAAAAGCTCTTCGCGCTGACGTCGTCGGGCGAATACGACCTCGTCATTCTCGACACGCCCCCGAGCGTCAACGCGCTCGACTTTCTCGACGCGCCTGAGCGACTGGCCAGCTTCTTCTCCGAGAAGGTCACCCGCTTCTTCGTGCGCAGCGCCGAAGAAGAGGCGCAAAAGAAGGGCTTCTTCGCACGCATGAAAGACCGCGCCGGCGACATGGCCGTCACCGTCTTGGGCAAGGCGCTCGGCGAAGTGTTCATGGACGACGTCCGCGACTTTGCCACCGCCTTTCAGGGGCTGTTTGCGGCCTTCCGCGAACGCGGCACCGTCATCAACAGCCTCATGGCCGACCCTGGCACCAGCTTTTTGGTGGTCAGCGGCGCCGACCCGGTGCGCGTCTCTGAAGCCTTGGAATTCGTGCACACCCTGCGCAAATTCCACATCCGCCCGCGGGCGTTCATCGCCAACCGCGTGCACCTTCCGCTCGACGTCGAAGCGCTCACAGAAGACGCCACGCAGAAGGCCCTGAAGAAGCTCAACCACGCCTCGAACGAAGAAGTGCACGTCATCCACGACGACTTGCTGCAGGCCCGCGGCTTTCGCTCGGCGCTGGCGCGGCGCGACGCTGCCGGCCTCGAGATCTTGCGTCGTGAGGCCCGCACCCAAGTGCATGTGGTGCCCGAGCTCGAAGACGAAGTCGCCGACCGCGCCGCGGTGGAGCACGTCATCGCCGCGCTCATCGGCGAACGCGAAGACTGACCCAGAGCCCACCCAGCCGGTCGCCCTCGCCAGAAACAACGCCCCCAAACGCCGAACGCCCTCCGTGAGGAGGGCGTCGGAACATTCTACAAAAATGCAGGGCCGCAAGGGCGAAATGACAAGCGATGAAAGGGACGGTGAGGCCGTCAATCGCAACGCCATCATAGAAAGCACAGACGGTGCCAACTTTCACCATCGCCCATTTTCATGTTTATTTTCAACAACATAGACATCTCCTGCCCGTCGCTGCTGCTGCAACGTCTGCCCGGGGGATGCAGTTTCGGCCAAAACCAAGACATCGATGTCTGACTTGAGGGTCACAGCTGCAGAAAAGTGACAAATTTCGTCACCACACCAACCTACATGCGCCAATCCCGCTGAAAATCACCAAGACAACCCGTGTGGATGTCGCAGCAAACCCAGACATCGTTGCCACACGTCCGGGCGTCTCCGGCAAATTCTAGCGTTCTTTCAGGTTGTTACCAAAAGCATGACCTCCATGACAGGCGCGCCGGGTTTGCAGGCATCCCTGTCACTCGTGACAACGGTGTCGGCATCCATGACATTCCTGCCCTGCCTTTCCTGACGCGGCAGACGACGCTTTGGTCCGCAACGATGGGCAGAAGGCGGGCACAAAAAGCCGCGGACGAATCCGCGGCCTTTGAGCTTGGGCATCCAGAGCCTCAGGCGGGGTCGACCCAGCCCACGAGCGTGCGCACGGCGAAGCCAGCGGCGCCCTTCGGCGTGTAGGGGTGGTCTTTGCCGTTTGTGGTGGGGCCCGCAATGTCGAGGTGGGCCCAGCGGGCGCGGCCGTCGACGAACTTGTTCAAGAACAACGCGGCGGTGATGGCGCCACCCATGCGCTCGCCGGTGTTCTTCGTGTCGGCGATGGGGCTCTTCAGCTGGCCTTCGAGGTCGCGGTTCAGCGGCATGCGCCACAGATCTTCACCTGCACGCTCGCCGGAGGAGATGAGGTCGGCCACCAACTCGTCGTCGTCAGAGAACAGGCCGGCGGTGCTTGGACCGAGGGCGACCATGCAGGCGCCGGTGAGCGTGGCGAGGTCGACGAGCACGTCGGGCTTGTCTTTGGTGAGGGCGTAGTCGATGCAGTCGCCCAACACCAAACGGCCTTCGGCGTCGGTGTTGTTGACCTCGACGGTGATGCCTTTGCGCGAGGTCAGCACGTCGCCAGGGTGGTAGGCGTTGCCGCCGATGCCGTTCTCGACACAACCGAGGTAGGCGGTGACGGCCACGTCGGGCTTGAGCTGGCCGATGGCGAGCATGGCGCCCAACACGGCGGCGGCGCCGCCCATGTCGATCTTCATCTCGAGCATGCCGGCGGCGGGCTTGAGGTCGAGTCCGCCGGAGTCAAAGGTCAGGCCTTTGCCGACGAGGGTGATGGTCTTCTTGGCCTTCTTCTTCGGCTTGTAGGCCAGGCGCACGAGACGAGGCGGCGTGTACGGCGTCGCCGCTTTGGCCACCGCCAACATCATGTTCATGTTTTCTTTGGCGAGTTCTTTTTCGCCCATCACCGAGACGGTGAGGCCGGTGGTCTTGCCCACCTTGCGTGCTTCTTTGGCGAACTGCTCAGGCGTCAGCGCCATGGGCGTCTCGTTGACGAGGTCGCGGGCCAGGCACACGCCAGACGCCACGGCTTCACCGCGGGCCACAGCGCCTTTGGCGCGGGCGGTTTTCGCCTCTGACGTCAACACCTGCAAGTTGGTGATGCGCACTTCGCCGTCTTTGGGCTGCAGGTACCGGTCGAAGCGGTAGTCGGCGAGGCGGGCGCCTTCTGCGATGGCGCCGACGTCGTTGGCGCCACCATGGCCGCCCCCCTCAGGGGTCACCACTGCCACTTTGGCCGACTTCGCCTTGGTGGCCTCTTTCACGGCGATGCCGCCGAGACGGCGGTAGTTGTCGACGGTGACGTCGTCAGCAGCGCCCATGCCCACCACCGTCAAGAAGCGAGCAGGCAACTTGCCGTGGGTGTGGAGGGTGTACACCGTGTCGGCTTCGCCCGCGAACGAGACTTCGGCCAGCGCTTTGCGCAGCACGCCGTCGAGGGCGTCGTCCAACGTGGTGAGCGCCTCGGAGTCCACCGGCTTCGGCGTCGACTTGGCTGGTGCTTTCGACGCCCCCGACGTGGGTTTGGCCTGAAACACGCCCACCACGAGGTGTTGCGTTTTCAAGGTGGTCACAGCAGCAGACGAAAGAGCGATCTTCATGTCGGATCCTAGGTGCGACGGAGGCCATCGTGGCGTTCCACAAACGAGGCGTACATAACAGCCACACGAGATTTGCCAACGAATACCGCCGCTGGTGGCAGCAAGAAGAGGGTGCGGGGGTCGTGAGCGGCGAATTGTGCTGTCGTCGAGCAGACCGGCGTGGTTTCCGCTTGATCTCCAGCTGTGAACTCAGGATAAGAGCGCGGTTTTGCGGTTTTTCTAGCCTCGTCGCCTGTGCCATCGGTCATCTGACGGCTGCCTCGACGTGACGAAAGCTTGGAGACACCGTGCTTTGGGTCTAGATTCCCCAAACGCCGTCTGACGACGGCAGAGGAGCATTCGCTCCTCAACGGCCAGAGGTCTCATGGGCGACGTTTTCCTCCATATGGCATTCGCGCGGCGGCTGCGTCACGCCACTGGGCTGCACCCGTTGGCGGTGCAAACAGCGCTGCGCAATGCGTCAGCAGTGGCCTTTGGCGCGTCTCTGCCCTTCTTGCCGAGCCTTGAGCAGAAAAAAGGCGGTTTCTTCCGCAAGCTGTTCGGCGGCGGCGCGTCCGACGACAAATGGGCCACCCACTTCACCAGCACCACCCCCAAAGGCGACTTCGCCCTCGCTTTGTTGAACCTCAATGGCAACGACGCACCCGGCAGCATGATGCGCTTGGCGCTGGCCATGGGGGCGTTGAGCAGTGAAATCCTGCGCACCTCCACCCTCGACCTGTTCGAAGGCATGGACGCCCCGCAAGCGTCGGCCCAAGGCCGCGCCATCGCCCGCCTCTGGCTGCAGCAGGTCGTGCCGCAGCTGTCGCTGTTGGGTCGGGAGTGGCAGCCGGTCATCGGCCTCCACGAAAACCAACGTGCGCCACGTCTGGTGTCGGCCGTGCAGCAGGCATCGCAGGTGGCTTTTGGCAGCGCCCCCCAGCCCGACGTCTGGCCGCGATGGCTGAAGGGCCTGTCGGCGACGATGGCAGCCGCCGGCGGTGGGCTCCCCGCAGAGACGTCCGTGACGTCCGGGGCCGTCGAGCCGATGTACCGCGACAAAAACGTCGCGGAGCGCTTGGCCGACGCTGAAACCTGGTGTGCCTACCTCTTCAACCGCTTGGCCGAATCGTTCATGCGCGGTGAGCCCGATCGCGAGCAACTGCAGAGCCTGCTGTGTGATGCGTCTGGGGCTTTGCGCGAGTTGCCGTCCAAAGATGCCCTCGACGGCGCCGACGAGCGATACCTCAGCGCCATGGCCGACTTGCGCGAAGAACACCAAGAGCGCGGCCGCAATGCGGAGGCCGCCTTTCAAACCAACGGGCTCCTCGACGAACTGCCCGCGCTTCCGCCTCTGCCGCCCGAAGACGGCGCCGCAGGCGACGCCCCAGCCAGCGACGCCACACCTCCTCCCCCGCCACCCGCCACCCCAGCGATGGGCGTCTCGGCCGCCGAAGCCAAGCAGGCCCTCGACGGAGTCGAAGCCAGCGACGACAACCCCTTCGACGCCCCGCAGAACACGCAAATCGTCGAAGACGGCGCCATCGAAACCGTCGACGAGCCCGTCGTCGACGCGAGCAACGCGACGCCGCCGCCGCCTCCAGCTCCGGCCGCTCCAACTTCGACCCAGCAGCTCTCTGCCGCCGACATTGAAGCCGAAATCGTCGACGAGACCGAGGCCTCTGCAGACGCGGCCGAGCCCGCGCCCCCAACGCCTCCTCCTGCGCCCGCCCCGGCCGCCCCGACGTCGACGCAGCAGATTTCGGCCGCCGACATTGAAGCCGAACTGGTGTCGTCTGAGTCTGCCGCTGAAGCCCCACCGGCTGCAGCCGCTGCCGGTGACGCCGCACCACCGTCGCCGCCCCCCGCGCCCGCCCCTGCCGCTCCGACGTCGACACAGCAGATTTCTGCCGCCGACATCGAAGCCGAGCTGGTGTCGTCTGAGTCTGCCGCCGAAGCCCCGGTGACCGAAGCCCTTGTGACCGAAGCCCCGGTGACCGAAGCCCCGGTGACCGAAGCCCTTGCGGCCGACGCAGCGGCCGCCGCAACACCGCCTCCAGCCCCGGCACCTGCCGCCCCGACGTCGACGCAGCAGATTTCGGCCGCCGACATCGAAGCCGAACTGGTGTCGTCTGAGCCCGCAGCCCCTGCTGCAGGTGCAACGCCGCCCACGCCGCCTCCGGCACCGCCTGCTCCGACGTCGACGCAACAGATTTCGGCCGCCGACATCGAAGCCGAGCTGGTGTCGTCTGAACCTGCGGCCCCGCCGCCTCCCGCCCCGGCCCCGGCGGCTCCGACGTCGACGCAACAGATTTCTGCCGCCGACATCGAAGCCGAGCTGGTCGAAGCCAGCCCCGCCAAAGACTGACGCGACCCACCGATGTTGCCGTCTGCACCGCGCCTCTCGGCGCGGTTTTCGTTTGCCGTGCCACAGAACGTTGCCGCACTCCCTGCAGACCACTACCCTGGGGAATGCGCCACACATGGCGTCGTCGTCGAGCCTGCATTCGCGCTGCAATGTGGCGAATGACACCAGCCGGTGGATCGAACTTGCGACTGGGTCGTTTTCTAAGGAAGGTCCCTGCTGTGCGACCGGTTTGACCCACGACGTGTGCGTCGCCCGGCTGTTGGGTGCTTGCCGCCCTGTTTTGTGCCCCCTCCTCTGAGGTGCTGAGTTGAAACCGCTCTCTCCCCGTTCTCGTGCGCTCGCTTGGGTGTTTCCGTTGTTGGCCGCTGTGGTCGGCTTCAACCTCATTCTCCTCGACGCCCGCGCACCTGCGCATGCCGCTCCCCAAGGCAAACACCGCCTCAGCTCGCTGCGCATCTTCAACCGCGTGGTGTTGTTGGTGAAGGAGCAATACGTCGAGCCCTCCCGCATTCACCCACGCGAGATGCTGTTGGCGTCGCTCGAAGCCGTTGAGAAAAAGGTGCCTGAGGTGCTCGTCGAGGCCCCCAAAGGCGACACCATTTCCGTCACCGTCGGCGATGAGAAGCGCACGTTCTTCTTGAGCGACGTGTCGTCGCTGTGGGAGTTCAGCTTCAAACTGCGCGACGTCTTTCGCTTCATGGAGACCCGCTTCTCGTCCGACGTGAACACCCGTGAAGTCGAATACGCCGCCATCAACGGCATGCTCGGCGAACTCGACCCCCACTCGCTGCTGCTTGAACCGCGCTACTCCAAAGAGATGAAGCTCTCGACGAAGGGCGAATTCGGCGGCCTCGGCATCGTCATCTCGGTGCGCGACAACTGGCTCACCGTCATCAGCCCCATCGACGAGACCCCCGCCGCCCGCGCCGGCATCCTCGCCCAAGACCGCATCGTGAAAATCGGCGAAGAGTCGACGGTGAACATGGGCCTCGACGAAGCCGTCGAACGTTTGCGCGGCCCGCCCAACACCGACATCACCATCTGGGTCGAACGCAAAGGTTGGGACGAGCCCAAGAAGTTCGTGCTCACCCGCGCCATCATCCGCGTCGAAAGCGTCACCCATGAGCTGCTCGAGGCCAACATCGGCTACGTGAAGATCAAACAGTTTCAAGGGCACACCGCAGAAGACGTCGCCACCGCCGTGCACAAGATGAAGAAAAAAGCAGGCGGGCAACTGTCGGGCCTCATCCTCGACTTGCGCAACAACCCAGGCGGCCTGCTCGACCAGAGCGTCGAAGTGTCGAACCTCTTTCTTGAAGACGGCGTCATCGTCGTCACCCAAGAGGGCGGACAGCGTGGTGAACGCAAAGAAATCCGCGCCATCCCTCGCCCCGGCAAACTTGGCGTGCCTCTCGTCGTGCTCGTCAACGGCGGGTCAGCGTCGGCGTCTGAGATCGTGTCGGGCGCCATGAAAAACCGCGACCGCGGCCTCGTCGTCGGCACCCAGACCTTCGGCAAAGGCTCCGTGCAACAGCTGTACGACTTCCCCGACACGTCGTCGCTGAAGCTCACCATCGGCCAATACCTCACCCCCGGCGACGAGAGCATTCAGTCGGTGGGCATCACCCCCGACATCGACGTCACCGCGCTGTACATCGACGGCAAAGACAAGGTGAACCTCTTCCCCGACACCCACACCAAAGAGGCCGACCTCAGCGCCCACCTCGACGACAGCCGCACCAAGAAGCGAAAAGCCAACTTCGAGATGCACTACCTGGCGCCCGTGTTGTCTGACGCTGAGATCGAACGTCGCGCCACCACCAACAAGTTCAACGACGACTTTGAAATCGCATTCGCCCGTCGCGTGCTCAAAAAGGCCGCAGGCAAAAACACCCGTCGGGGCCTGCTGCAAGTCGCCAAGACCGTTGTCGCCAACGTCGAGGCCGAAGAGGGCGTGAAGATCGCCGACAGCCTCAAGAAGATCGACGTCGACTGGTCGCGCGGCAAGAAAGCCAGCGCTCCTTCGTTGTCGGCCAAAGTCATCAACGCCAAGCCCACGCCTGCTGGCGACGAAGCGGTCATCACCGTCGAAGTCACCAACACCGGGAGCGAACCGTTGTTTCAAGTGCGAGGCGTCAGCGAGGGCTCGCTGTACCTCTACAAAGACCGTGAGTTTCTCTTTGGCTTCATCGGTGCCGGACAAAGCCGCCAATGGACGACGAAGATCAAAACCGCCAAAGAGCTCTCCACCCGTCGTGACATCATGCGCGTGAAGTTCTTCACCGGCCACATGCCCATGACGAAGGCGCCGCTTCATGCCCTCGACATCCCCGTCGAGCTCATTGGCCAAGACCGCCCTCGGTTCTCGTACTCGCTGTTCGTCGACGACACTGCGAGCGGAAACGGCGATGGGCTCCTGCAGCCCGACGAAGAAGTCGAACTCGTCGTCAACGTGCACAACGACGGCAAAGGCACCGCTGAAAAGCCGACGGCCTTGCTGAAAAACCTCGCTGGCCCCAGCGTGTTCATTGAAAAAGGCCGTCACCAACTCGAGGCGCTCGCGCCGGGCAAGAGCCAAGTGGCACGGTTTCGCTTCAAGGTGAACGAATCCGCAGGCGGCGATGCTCAGATGCGCCTGCAGGTCTTCGACAGTGTTTTGGGCGACTTTCTCGTCGAGAAGCTGTCGCTCAAAGTGCTCGGCACCCACGCGCACTTCCAGCCGCGCAACAAGAGCTTTGTGAAAGTGCAAAACCCTTCGGCGGTGTACGCCGCAGCCGACCGCGACGCCAGCGTGCTCGCCAACGTCGAGAGCGGCGCGGTGTTGCTGGCCGAGGCCAGCGTCGGGGAGTACGTGCGGGTCAACCTCGGCGAGCAACTGCATGGCTTTGTCGCCCGCGGTGCCGTCGTCGAGACCAAGCAGAAGGTCAAAGGCACGCCCAAGGGCATGAGCTTGGTGATGGGGCGCAACCCACCCCGCATCACCTTCGACGGCGTCGACGACAAAAAGGCTGTGGTGTCGACGGGCGACAGCTACGAGCTCACCGCCAAAGTCACCGACGACGGTCCTGTCAAAGACGTCTATGTCTTCGTCGGGCAAGAGAAGGTGTTCTACAAGTTGCTGCGCCAAGACGGCCCAGGCACGCGCACCGTGCGCACCAAGTTGAAGCTCAAGCCGGGCGTCAACATGGTCACCGTCGTCGCCCGCGAAGACAACGAGTTCGCCCAGCGCGAAGTGCTCAACATCTACAACCCCAAGGGCGACCCCTTGAAGAAAGAAGCCGTGAAGAGGCATTGAGCCTCCCGCCTTCACGCAGACGCCACCCACGACGGGTGGCGTTCTCTTTGGTGGGTGTTTTTCTGCACAAAAGTCAGGGGAATCAAGAGCACGACGCCAGCGAAGTGGTACACGACTGCAGGAGCCCCAGCCAACTGGCTGTGGGATGGGATGGACCACAACCAGGAGAGCCGTGCATGGCGACTCTGATCACCTACGACGACGCTGGCGCCGAACGCGCGCGCACCCCTGTCTTCAAGAGCCTCACCACCATCGGCTCAGACCCCGACGTCGACGTGCACATCGAAGGGCTGGCCAAAGTGGCCGCCCACATCTTGTTTGATGGCAAGAGCTTCACCATCTCCACCCTCGATCGTCGAGAAGAGATTGTGGTGTCGGGCAATCGGGTGCGCAAGCAGTCGCTCGTCGACGGCGACAACATCGAAATCGGCGCCGTGAAGATGCGCTTCGCGCTGTCAGACAAACCCAAAGTGGAGCCGTCGCAAAAAGAGCAAGAAGACGCGCAGCAGATTGAAGCGCTGCAACGGCTGCTGGCCTTTTCGCAGGCGTTGGGCTCGACCACCGACGTGCAGGGGTTGCTCGACAGGCTGATGGACGAGATCGTCGGCATCACCCGCGCCGCCAAAGGCTTCTTGGTGCTCGTCGAAGACGGCACGCCCCAGGTGAAGGTCGCCCGCAACCTCAAGGGCGAAGACCTCGACGCGGCCGTGGCAGAGCTCAGCGACACCATCTTGGCGAAGGTCATTCAAACCAAGCAGCCTCTCGTCGTCAGCAACGCCCTTGAAGACACCCAGTTCAACTCGTCGTTGTCGGTGGTGAACCTCAAGTTGACGTCGGTGATGTGCGCGCCACTCATGCACCAAGGTGAGCTCTTCGGCGCCATCTACGTCGGCAACAACTCTGTCGTGAACCTCTTTGACGAGGTGGCGTTGAAACTGCTGACCATCTTCTGCGGGCAGGCGAGCCTGCTGGTGCAGCAAGCCATCGCCATGGACGTGCTGTCGTCAGACAACGAACGTCTGAAGAAGGAGCTGGGGCAGTCGCGGTATGGCGACATCATTGGCGCCTGCGACGGCATGAAGGAGATCTACAAGAAGATCGACAAGGTCTCCAAAGCCGACATCTCCGTGCTCATCACCGGCGAAACCGGCACCGGCAAAGAGCTCATCGCCCGTGAGGTGCACCGTCGTTCTCCTCGACACCAAGGCGCGTTTGAAGTCATCAACTGTGGGGCCATCCCTGAGAACCTCCTCGAGAGTGAGCTCTTTGGCCACGTCAAAGGCGCCTTCACCGGAGCGACGTCGAACAAGCCGGGCCGCTTTCATGCCGCCGACGGCGGGACGCTGTTTCTCGACGAGATCGGTGAGATGCCGCTGAACCTGCAGGTGAAGATCTTGCGGGCCCTGCAAGAGAAACAAGTGCAGCGCGTGGGCGACACCCGTGTGGAGCACGTCGACATCCGCGTCGTCGCCGCCACCCACCGCGACCTCAAGAAGATGGTCGAAGAAGGCAGCTTTCGCGAAGACTTGTACTACCGCCTCAACGTCGTGCAGCTGCACCTCCCGCCGTTGCGCGACCGCGGCGAAGACGTGGTGGTCATCGCCACGTACCTGCTGCGCAAATACGCCGAGGAATACGCGTCGAAGGTCAACGGCTTCACCAAGAAGGGTCTGGCGGCGCTGCGCAAATACGGCTGGCCGGGCAACGTGCGCCAGCTTGAAAACCGCATCAAGCGGGCGCTGGTGCTGGCAGAGAAGAAACAAATCACGCCTGAAGACCTCGACATCACCGTCGACGACTTGCTCGACGTGTTGCCCCTCGCCGACGCCATCGAACGGTTTCGCAAGCGGTACATCAACGAAAGCCTCGACCGCAACGCGCACAACCGCACCAAGACCGCGCGGGAGCTGGGCGTCGACCCCCGCACCATCTTCCGCCACTTGGAGCAGGAGCGCGGCGACGAGGTCTGAACGGCTGCGGTGGCCACACCGCACCCAGCGCCGCCCATGCAGGATCATGACGCCGGTGTCGCATTCCAGTAGGCTCTGGCGGAGCTCAGCCCCGTCCGCCCTCGCCCACGACGCCGTCTTCAACATGAACATTCACAAGCAAAAACAAGTCAGTACACCGAGTTGGCCCCGTCGGTCTCTCTGGCTGGCACTCGGCTTGCTTTTGTGGATCGTCATGTTCATCGGATGCATCCCCCTGATGCCTGGCCAAGTGGAAGACCTCCGCGAGGGGTACCCCGTGGTCATCGACCCTTACGGCATGTCGCCTCAGGCGACCATTGAGCCCATCGCCGTGACCTACGGCGACGGGTGCCCGTCGAAAGAGTTTCGCGTCGACGGCGTCGTCGACCTGGACGCCCCCGCCCGACTGATGTGGCGCCTCGACTTTCACCGCGAAGGACGCGACCCCCAACAGGTGGGCGGCTCGTCGATGTTTGCCGACGGCGACGACCCCACCGTGTTCGGCGACGTCTGCTTGTCGCTCGGCCCCGACGAGGCCATTTCGGCGTTGTGTGGCGCGGTGTCGATTCCGGTGGCCGACCTGCCGAGCGAGGGCGACTACCTCTTGCAGTTCAGCGTCACCGACGGCGAGTTCGCCGACTTCAACGACGCCACCAAGGTCGAGCCCGAGACCGAGCACCTCGACACGCACTATTGGCCCATCACCATCGACCGGGAGACGCCATGCGTGACGTCCGACTGAGCCCGAGCGTTGCGAAACGCACCCTGCTGACGATGGCCGTGGGCCTGGCGTTGTGGGCTGCGGCTTGCGCCGACATGGAGTCCGCCTACATCGACTCCGGGATGTCGTGCACCGGCGACGCCGACTGCACCAGCAGCGACCTCTGCGTGCTCGGCACCTGCGTCGAGCCGCAGGCCGTCAACCTCGACACCGTCGACCTCGACGTCGCGCCCTTCGACACCTCCTTGGCCCCCCCACAGCAGGTGTTGTCGGTGGAGCCATCCGACGACGACCGCCTCAACATCGTCGTGCACCCCACCACCGACGCCAACGGCCGGGTGACCGATCGCAACGATGCGCCCATTGGGGCTTTGGTGGTGGCGATCCCCACCACCGCCATTGCCGGCCGCTCGTTGTCGGTGTCGACGTCGTCGAGCCCTGAAGACGGCAGCTTCACATTGCGGTTGGTCGATGGTCAGACCTACCGCTTGGTGGTGTACCCCGACGACGACACCTTGGCCCCCATGTTTGGCGCCCAAGCGGTGTTGGTCTCGGGCGGCACCTTCGACCTTGGCACGTTGGCGCTGCCCAATGAGATGGCCCAGCTGTTGGTCGAAGGCCGAGTGACGGCGGGGTCGGGCGCTGAAACCTTGGGGATTCCGGGTTTGCAGGTGCGCTTTCTCGACGGGTCGCAGCACGTGTCGTCGTCGGCCATCACCGACAACGACGGACACTTTGCCGTGCGCTTGGCCGACGCCGGCGACAACCTCACCCTGCAGGTGCGGCCGACCGAAGCCACGAGCAGCTTTCCGACGTTGTCGGTCGCTGGGTACGCCTTCACCGAAAACACGCTGCTCGACGACGTCAACCTCGGTGGCGCCTTGTATGCGCCGGTGCCCTTCGCCGCCACCGTGACCGGCCCCCGGGGCCAACGTGTGCCGCAGGCCGACGTCATCGTCTTCGCCGAACTCGGCGCCGGTGTGCTGCGCCGCGAAGCCGTCACCGACGAAAACGGCGAGCTGCACCTGTCGTTGCCCCCTGGGCCCTACCAGTTCGCGATCATCGCCGACACCGACACCGACGACGCGGGCATGTTGTCGTCGACGGCGGCCGACGTCGCCCAAGACGGCGACACCGTGTCGTTCGTGCTCCCGCCGCGGGTGTCGTTCACCGGCGAGGTCACCACCCCCGACAACCGCCGGTTGGCCGACGCCACCGTCCGCATGGTGCGCGTGGGCGCCCCCCTCGACGCTGAAGAGGCCGTCATCGACGGCACCACCTGGACGTTCTCCAGCCGCACCAACGACACCGGCGCCTTTGCATTGCGTCTCGACCCCGGCCGCTACCGCTTCACGGTGGTGCCGCCTGCCCACTCCCAGTTGCCGCACCACACCCAAATCATCGACGTGTACTCCGACGACCGCGTCGAAAACGTGGAGTTGCCCTCGGCAGGCACATTCTTTGGCACGCTGGTGACGCCGGGCGGCTCGGTGCAGAGCCAACTGGTTGGCAGTCGCGTGCGGGCGTTCGCGCCGTTCGCCAGCGAAGACGGACGTGCCCTGCTGCTGAGTGAGGCAGAGGTCGACGAAGACGGCAACTTTGTGTTGCTGCTCCCCGACCTTGGTGGTGACGACGCCGACGAGCAAGACGATTGAACGTCTGGTGAATGGCTACCGGCCGCGAGGCATGCCGTGTACAGCCGCCGAAGCCCCACGCCATCCGCCCAACGCCGACAGACCCCCGCCGAGGACAAAGCCAACAACGGCTTTCGCCGACAAGAACGTCGTCACCGCCAACGCGGGCAGCACTCTGGGGCCGATGACCAGCAAGAAAATGGCAAGCACCCCTGCGACGGCCCCGGGGCCAGGCAGGCGCTCTGGCGCTTCACGGTCGACGACCACCGCTCCCGACGTCAGCTCGGCGTAGACTTTGACGAACGCCGACAGGCCCAACAGCACGCCGTACAGCACGAAGGTCAGGGCCAAGTGTTTGGAGACAAAGCTGGGGCCCACCTCGGCGCGGCCGTACACCCGCACGTAGGCCACGAAGACGCTGAGCACGCTGGCGATGATGCCGGTGGGCAGTCCCGTCGACAGCAACAACGCCGGCAAGGTCGTCGAGCGGGGTTGCACGGCGTCGGGGAGCGGCATCCATGTCGTGCTTTGGCGTGCCAGGGCCAGGCCGACCACGACGCAAGCCGGCATGCTCACCCACAGATGGGCCCCGGTGACCTGGGCCAAGCCGAAGGCGACTCCGCCTCCTGCGACGGCGGCGGCGGTGGCCACACCAAAGGCGCCGCCCAACAGATTCTGCAGCCGATGGGGGCGGTCGCCGTCCAGGCGCACGGCCTTGTGCCGCAGCCGCTGAAACCACAACGACATGCGCACGCCGTAGCCGCACAGGCCCGCAAAGCCGGCGCCGAGGACGGCCCACCCGGCGGGTGGAAACCGGTCGACTTCTGAAAGTGACCAGGCGGTCATCAGCGCCAAGGCCATCCACACCACGAGCGACGGACGAAGGTTGGCGGGCGGAGGTGCTGACGTCATAGGAGGCTTGTTTCGTGGATGGACGGGGGGTGCAACCCCGAACCCCCGCCCACGGGCACGGCACGGCCGGCGGCCGAGATGTAGGACAATGTCGCATCCGCCACCCGGCGGAGGATCTCCCCCAGCGCTTGACGGTGCCGCCTCCAGCCGGCACGTTGTGGATGCTTTCTTGGACGACCGTCCAACAACGCCCCCCGCAGGAGACCCATGGCTCGCCCGTCGGTGAAAGAAGAGCGTCGCGCACAGATCCTCGACGGACTGTTTGCCGCCATGGCTGCCTCTGAGCAGCCGGGCGCGTCCATCACCGACATCGCCAAGGCAGCGGGCATCGCCCGCGGCGCCCTGCACTATTACTTCGAGTCCAAAGACGAGATTCGCGTCATGCTGATGCGCACCTTGGGCGAGCGGTATCTGAACGCGCTGACGTCGTTTGTCGACGACGCAGACGACCCTTTGTGGGCGTTGGCCAGCTACCACTTCGGCAAAGACGTCGACCAGGTGCAACGCCTGCTGGCGGTGTGGATCGACTTTTGGGGCCAGGCCTCCAAAGACAGCGCGCTGTCGCCGGTGGTGTTCGACATTCAAGAGGGCGCACGCCAGCTGTGCATGCGTGTGCTGCAGCCCCACCACCCCGACGCCCCAGACGAAGCGCTCCGCGCGCGCGCCTCCATGATGCTCGCCGTCGTCGAGGGTGGCCTGCTGCAATGGCGCGTGTCGGTGCAGCACGGGCAGCCCTTCAGCGTGCGCGACCTGCGCCAGAGTGCCTTCGACGCCCTTTCGGCCTTGGCGCAGCTTCCGCTCGGCACCACGTCACTCACGTTTTCTCAGGAGTCGGCCGCGTAGCCGCTCACCCATGTCAGGAGGCCCTCATGGCCAACCCCCAAATGACCACCCAACTGCAAGACGCCGACGACTCGCTGCTCGACGGCACGGTGGTGTCCGACCTCGGTGACGACATGCTGAGCCAAGCCGACGAAGAGGCCATCACGTCCATTCTCGAAGGCGAGCCCGAGCCGTTGATTTCAACGCTTGAAGCCCACACCGACGCTGCCGACGCCGACGAGCTTGATGACTCTCTGCCCGACCAAGTGCGCTACGCCAAGTTGTACGACGTGCAGCACTGGCGTGACTCCACCGCGCGCTACCTCGACGACACCAAAGACGGCTACCTCCCAGAGCAGCCACCGTTGAGCCAAGAAGACTTCCGCGCCCTGCCCTCGCCGGTGTACCACGCCGTCGTCGGCGCCATTGCAGGCGGACTCGCCGGCGAGCGCATCGCCTTTGAGTGCTCGGCCGCCCTTTGCGCCTACGCCCCCGACGACCGCGCCCGCATGTTCTTGGCCACCCAAGTCATCGATGAAGCCCGACACGTCGAGGTGTTCACCAAGCGGTTGCACGGCCTCGGCCGCCACGACATCGACGACACCCTGCACCGCTACGTGAACCCGCGCATGTTCAAGTTTCACGACGCCATGCGCGAGCGCGTGTGCGACACCCGCGACTTCGTCGGCGGCGTCGTTGGGCAAAACCTGGCCCTCGAAGGTCTCGCCCTGGGGTTCTTTGAGTTCAACGCCGCCTTGTTGCGCGACATCGACCCCGGCACCTCTCACATCCTCGACACCGTGCTCCTCGACGAGCGCCGCCACGTCGGCTTTGGCTTGGTGCGCCTGCGCGAAATCCTCGAAGAAGACGTGCACAACCGCGCCATGGTCGAAGACACCGTCAGCGAACTCTCTGAAGAGATGATGTCGATCTTCGAAGAAAACGCCGACAACATGGCCCGCCAGGGGCTCGACCCCACCGACGCCATGCGCCGCGTGAAGCGCTACCACGGCTTGCACCTGCACCGCCTCGGCCTGGCCGACGCTCCCGCCGACTTGCCCGACACCGCAGCCTGGTAGCGGGCAAACGGCGCCACATCGCAAGGCCCTGACGCGCGACGTCGGGGCCTTTGCGTTTGCAGCACTCGACCCCACTGCATCTGAACGCTGCATCTGAACGCTCCATCTGAACCGTTGCATCTGACGTCGTCATCGGCGAGGCTGCGCCTCCTTGGGGAGGTCACCATGTCACGCACCGTCGTCATCATCTTCGCGTTGTTGCTTGTGTCGTCTGCCGCCCTGGCCGACGAAGGCCAGTGGATGCCGCAACAAATCCACGACCTCGACCACGCCATGCTCAAAAGCCGTGGCCTTGAGCTCACGCCCGACCAACTGTGGAAAGACAACGGCGCCTCCGGCTTGCTCCGTGGTGTCGTCAACGTGCGCGGCTGCTCGGGTGCGTTCTTGTCGAAAGACGGCCTGGTGTCGACGAACCACCACTGTGCGTACGGGGCCATCCAAGCGCAAAGCTCGGCCGACAACGACCTCTTGCAGAAGGGGTTCTTCGCGAAAGACAAACAGGCCGAAATCGCTGCCCCCGGCTTGTGGGTGCGGGTCATCGACCGCATCACCGACGTCACCCAAGAGGTGCGCGCCAAAGTCGACGCCGCCCAGACCCCCTATGACAAGGCCAAAGCCGAAGAGGCCATCCGCAAGTCGCTCGTTGCCCAATGCGAAGACGGCCGGCCCAACCACCGCTGCCAGGTGGCACGCTTTTACCGCGGAAGCATGTTTCAGCTCGTCGACACCATCGAGTTGAAAGACATTCGGTTGGTGTTTGCACCGCCGTCGGGCCTCGGCAACTTCGGCGGTGAGGTCGACAACTGGATGTGGCCGCGCCACTCCATCGACTTCACCCTGTTGCGCGCCTACGTCGCCAAAGACGGCACGCCGGCGGAGTTCTCCGACGACAACGTGCCCTACGTGCCCGACACGTTCTTGAAGGTCTCCGGCGCCGGCGTCTCTGAAGGCGACTTCGTCTCCACCATTGGCTACCCCGGCCACACCGACCGCTACCTCGCTGCCGCCGAAGTGCAGCGCCAAGTGGAGCAAGTGTTGCCGATGCTCGTCGACGTCTACGGCGAACTCATCGACCTCATGCAGGGCTTCTCGGCCCAAGACGACCAAAAGCGCATCAAGGTCGCCGCCATGATGCGATCGCTCATGAACCGCCACAAAAACGCCCGCGGCATGCTCGAAGGCATCGCCCGCATGAAGCTGCTCAAGCGTCGTCAACAAGAGCATGGCGAGATGGTGAAGCTCGCCGGCACCAAAGGCGGCGCCCTCGCCAAAGCCCCCGACGACATGAACGCCCTCGCCGCCCAACGCCGGGCGCTGCACGAACGGCACTTCTTGTTGGGCACCTTGTACCGCGGCCCCAACAGCCTCGCCGCTGCCTTGCGCATCTTGCGTTGGGCCCGTGAAGGCGAAAAGCCCGACGCTGAACGTGTGGAAGGCTACCAAGACCGCAACAAAGTCCTGCTGCGGCGGCGCATCGAGCGCAACGTCCGCGACTTCGACAAAGACGTCGACGCGGCCCTCCTCGACGCGCTCCTCAAGCGGCTGCGGGCGCTGCCTGAAGACATGCGCATCGCCGGCCTCGACGGCCTCACCGGTGCCGACATCGCGAACGTCGCCGTCATGAACGACTCGACGCTGGCGTTGTTTGAGGCCCGCGACCCCGGCCTCCTCGACAAGCTTTCTAGCAAGCCGTTGTACAAGCTCGCGTACGCTTTGTTGCCCGTCATCGAAGAAGACGAAAAGAAGCAAGACGAGCTGCACGGCGCCATGCTCGACATCGGCCCACAGTTCTTCACCTTGCTCAAAGAAGTGCGCAAAGGCCCCATCTACCCCGACGCCAACCGCACGTTGCGTTTCAGCCACGCGCAAGTGCGCAACTATGTCCCCCAAGACGGACTGTTGGCCACGCCGCAAACGACGTTTGCCGGCCAGCTCCTCAAGCACACCGGCACCGAACCGTTTGACCTCCCGCAAAACGTGCGCGCCGCCGCCGCCAAGGCGAGCGCCTCGCGGTTTGCCGACGCCGACCTCCACGACCTCCCCGCCTGCTTTTTGTCGTCGTCCGACACCACCGGCGGCAACTCCGGCAGCCCTGTCGTCAACGGCAAGGGCGAGCTGGTGGGCTTCAACTTCGACCGCGTATGGGAGAACATCGCGGGCGACTTCGGCTACCACATCTCCAGAAGCCGCAACATCAGTGTCGACGTGCGCTACGTGTTGTGGCTTCTCGACGACGTCTACGACGGCAAAGGGCTGCTGGCAGAGATGGGCTTGGCCGACTTCAAAGGCTCCGCCCGCAAAGCCGCCAACAAGACGGCCAACGACACTGCAGCCAAGACCGCCGACGCCAAACCCAGCCCCACCAAAGGCGTCTGGGTGGTCACCTTCATCATGGTCATCGTGGGCATTGGCCTTCTGATTTCAGGCCGTCGACAAGACGATCCCATTGCCTAACCTGCCAAATCGGACCACCTGACATTCGCCGCCCAATGCACAGGTCAAACACGGCGAGATCTCTCGCCTGTTTCAGGGCAGCACGCGCAAAACATGGCTGGGGATTCACGTTTCTTGCCCCAGGTGTTCTTGCATGGATTGGAATGCATTCCGACCCCGTGGTCCGGATGCGCATTTTGTGCGCGCACCAAGTAAACGACTGCATTTTGTTCGTTTTTCGTCGGTTTTCGCCCCTTCAGGCCGCCAAAGTCGACGCCGGGAGATACACTGGGTGCAGCCCTGCACCGATGTTCTTTTGTGAGTCATCTGCTGACACACCTCCAGGACGATTTCTGCGCGTTGCGGCTGCATTGAGGATGGTAGGGCATGCGCTCACACGTTTGGCTTTGGATTGGGCCCGTTCCGCCCCCGCCCCACGCCCCCCCGGAGGCCACTTGGCAGGTGGTGCGGACGCTGCGTGAGGCCGTCGAGACGGCCCATCACGACGACAGCGTGGTCGGTGCTTGGCTCCACGCCGACGAGGCCGTTGAGCTTGAACGTGTCGCCCACCTGCAAGTCCCCGTGGTGCTGTTGTTCGCCGAAATGTCGGGCGACGAGCAGTCGCGCCGCGCCGACGATTCTGCCTTGCGCCTCGGCGCCGACGCCGGACACCAAGGCGTGTCGCCGTCGGCCGAGTCTGTGCTGCAGCTGTGCACCACCGCCACCGAGCGCCGAGAAGCGTCGCGCATGCGGGCGCGCATTCTCCAAGTCGACCGCCTGGCGAGCATTGGGCAGCTGGCCCATGGCGTGGCCCACGAGATCAACAACCCCGCCGCCTTTGTCATGGCCAACAGCCAGTTGTTGGAGCGCGATCTGCACCAGCTCCGCACCTTCTTGCAGCAGCTGCAAACCAAGATGAAGGCCGACGCCCCCGTCGCGTTGCGCGACGACGTGCAACGGCTCTGGGACGACGCTGGCATCGACGTGCTCATCGAAGACATCCCCGAGATGGTCGCCGACAACTTGCAGGGCATGGAGCGCATCGCCGCCGTGGTGAAGCGGCTGCAACTGTTTGCGGGTGCGCAACCCATCGAGCAGCAGCAGCCGTTGGACATGAACGACATCGTGCAGGCCGCGCTGACCATGGTGCACACGCAGGCCCGGCAGTTGGCCCAAGTGCAGCTCGACCTCGACGCCGACCTGCCGCCGTTTCTGGGCGAACGTGCCCGGCTGGTGCAGGCGCTGACGTCGGTGTTGATGAACGCCTTGCAGGCCATGGAGCGCGTGCCCGGCCGCAACCACAACCTGCACATCGCCACGTTCACCGACGACGACGGTGTGGGCGTGCGCGTCGAAGACAGCGGACACGGCATTCAAGAACAAGAACGCCGCCAGCTGTTCGCGCCGTTCTTCACCACCTACGACGGACACGCCGGCCTCGGTTTGGCCATCACCCAAGAGATCGTGTCGTCGTGCAATGGGCACATCGCCATCGAGACCGGACACGCCGGACACGATGGCACCGAAGGGGCCGTGGTGACGCTGCGCTTCCCGCGTGCCGACGACGCTGTCGCCTCAGAAGGGCCGCCCAACAAAGGGGTGCTGCGCCTGCTGCTCGTCGACGACGAGGAGAGCATCCTGCACGCGTACCGGCGCCTGTTGTCGCCCCACGAGGTGGTGGTGGCGTCGTCGGGTGAAGAAGCTTTGCAGAAGCTGAAGGAAAACCCCGAGTTCGACGGCGTGCTGTGCGACTTGGTGATGCCTGGGCTCGACGGCGTCGGCTTTTTTGAGCAGCTGTCGGAGCAGCATCCAGACCTGAAAGAGCGCGTGGTGTTCGCCACCGGTGGCCTCGCCAACCCCCGCACGCAGGCGTTTGTGGAGACGGTGCAAAACCGCGTTCTGCAAAAGCCCATCTCGTTGCGCGCGTTCTCGGGCCTGCTGCAAGAGTGGGGCTTCGAGGGCGGACTCTCTCGGGGCCTGTGACGTCGACGACGTCATGTGAAACGCAAAAACGGCCTGCACACGCAGGCCGTCTTTCATGGGCGTCGGGGTCAACGGACAAATCGATGCGTCGCCACCTGCATGTCGGCCGCGTGTTGCTCTGCGACTTCGGCCTGCAGTTCCGCTTCGACCTGCTCGACGCTGGCGCCCGGTTTGCTTGTCCAAATCTGTGTCGCCCGTTTGAAGTCGCCACCGACGAGCCCGCCGGTTCCTGCCTCTTCAAGCTCGATGGCCCCAGACACCGCATCTCCGCGCCACAGTGTGCCGCTCGTCGACGCCGCCCCTCGCTTGCCAACGGCCGCCGCCATCGCGCCCAAATCGGGTCCAGCCTCGCTCGCGATGGCCTTCAGGTCCTCAGACGACACGGTCATCTTTGCTTCTTGTTCGTATTTGGCGAACAGCGTCATGTCTTGGATTGGCGACTGAATGCGAAACGCCTCGGTGGTCTTGGCCGACAGCTCGACGCTGCCGCCCGAGAACAGAGGCGTCTTTCCCGACACCGCACCGTCGAGCGACACAGGCTGGTCAAACACACGCTTGGCCTGCAGTTCGACGCTGATTTCACCTTTCGAGCTCGCAGCGATGACCCCAAACTTGTCCTGTGCGACTCCTCCCTCCAACTTCCCGCCCGCTTTCACCGCTGCAGACGCCACATCGCCGTCTTGGAGCTCGAGCACCAGCGTCGTGCTCGTCTCGGCCCCCAGCCCAGCGATGACGCCCAAGTTGTCATACTCCAACGCCGCAACGGCCAAGCCTGACAGTTCGAGCGTTGATGCGTTCTCGAGAAACTCTGCACCAGCCGCCGCGGTGAGCAGGGCGCTCGCACCAGCAGTGCCCAGCCCCAACGCCAAACCGACGCCCCCCTCGGCAGACAACACGGCCATCTTGGCAAGGTGGGCTTGCGCCTCCTCGGGCGTTTTGAACTCATGTTCGACCTTGACGCCGGTCCCTGCTCGAATGGCCCCGAGGGTTCCGCTTGCGGTCGACTTGGCCTGCAGGCCTGGCAACGCCTTCAGCTCCACCGACGTGACGTACCTTGGGGCGCCGTCTTTTCCGAGCTTCTTGCCAATGCCAAGCTTGGCCTCACACGCCACGCCTAGGGTCTCGACGGTGCCCACGACGGTGAGCTTTGCGCTGGCTTCGTCACCAACTTTGAACGAACGCAACGTCTCGGCTGGAACCGCCTCCTTGACGGCGCTTTCCACCAGCGTTGCGGGCAGGGTCACGTGGTCGCGCCCTTCGCCCAGCTTGGAGGTCAGCCATTTCGTGGCGTCGCCGAGACCCGAACGCACTGTGCCGACGGCTTTGTCGGCGAGGGACGGTTCCGCCGGAGCCCATTCGGGCTCGATCTCGTTGGCGGGGGTTTCCACGCCATGCAACCCAGCCAGGTCGAGCGACAACAGGCCATCCGCGGTTTGCCCCTCTGTCAGCGCATCGACAGAAGGCAACGAGGAGGAGGATTGCGAAAGCCCGGACTCGGGAGGCGTCGGCTTCGTCGCAGCAGGCGTGGAGGTGGAGGGGGCGTTGGGGTTGGACACGCGGGTCATGATGGCTCCTGATGGGGGTCAGGAGCTTCTTTTTCAGGACTCGTGCCAGCGCCGACCCCATCAAAAAGGCAAGCATGTTCGGCAGCTTACGCATTCACGCCGATGGGCATGCCACTGGAGTGGAACGCGGCGGTTCCAGCTGGAACGCGGCGCCTTTAGGCCTTGGCGGCGTCGTTCAGCTCTATGTGGGGGAGTGGCCCAGCAGCATTGAGCGACACGTACAGCGTGCTCTTGCCACATGCGGGGCAAGCCGTGCCGTCGGTCTTGGGGTCGGAGAGGTCGACTTCGCGGACATCATCGCAGGCGGGACAGGCGACCTCCACAACGTAGGGCTTTGGCTTTTTGAACACGCGCAACAGCCAAGCCACAACGCCGGCACCGACGAGAAGCAGCAACATGGCCCCCAGGGCGATGGCGTCTTTTTCGTGGGACAACGTCGGCGGCGCCAACCCCTTGAGAAATGGGTTCTCCAGCTTGGCGTCGCGAGACGACGGCGCTTGCTGCAGCGTCGGCACGGGCAAGAAGCGCTGCCCACGACGAGAGGCGTAGGTCTTCTTCTTCTCGGCCTCCGCAGCGCGGGCCTTGGCCTCGTCGAGTTGGGCTTGCGTTGGGCGGCCGGGGGTGGTGAACGTCCAGGGCTCGCCGACTTCGAACGCAGCCGACACCGGACGCAGCCGCACCTGCATGGGGCGGTTCTCGTCGAGCTTGAGGCCTTGGCGACAGTCCGCAACGTGGCCAATGCCGAAGGTCTCAAGGTGGCGGTGGTCGACGAGGGTGACCTGGCGTTTGCGCTCGTCGTCGACCCAGCCCTCGACGATCCATGCGATGGCGGGCGCGGCGTCGTCACGCTCCATCACCCATGCCTTGTGGGTGCGGGTGGCGCCGCAGTCTTTCTTCTCATGCTCGTCGAACGGCCCCAAGAACACGCCAGCGACATTCGTGCTGCCGGTGGGCGGCGTGAACCGCGGGGTGGCGTCTTTGTCGAGCTTCCAACGGTCGGATGGCGTCTTGGCCTTCTTGGGCTTCATGCCGAGGAGAAACGGAGTCGACAGCTCTTGGTCGGCGTGCACCCGCAGCAGGTCGGCGGTGTCGTCTTGTGCGGGCCCGTAGTCGGCGATGGACAGCGCTTCGGTGCGCAGCTTGAGCTTGCCGTCGTCGACACCGGGGCGCCACAGCACGGTCGTCTTGTCGAGGGCGTAGGCGGCCAGTTCGCGCTTGCTCTTGTCGTTCGCGTCGTCGAGCCACACAGGGATGGGGTGTTGCGCCAGGTCAAGCGCACCGCGCGGCATCCCCCGTCGCACCAGACGCGGCACAGCACACGGGCAAGCCGACTTTTTGGCGGGCGGGTCGGTCACGACCTCGACGCCTGCGTCCCCCGTCGTCACGGAGGCGGTGCCGGCGTCCGTGGCGGCAGCCGGCCAGGACACGCTGAGAAGCACGACTGCACACGCGGCAGAACAAGAGAAGCGCATCAGGAGGCGCCTCCGTCGTCGGCCCGGGCGTCGTCGGCCCGGGCGTCGTCGTTCTCGTCGAGGATGTGCACTTCGCAGATGGCGTCTTTGCCGTGTCCGACGACTTGCACGCTGCAGCCCCCGCAGGCCGGGCAGAACATGTTTTTGTTGTGCCGGTCGTCGATGATCACCGGGATGGTCGTGCTGCATTTGGGGCAACTGACGTCGACGACGTCCAACTTCTTCTTGCGGGTGAACAACGCGATGAGCCAGGCGAGCACGCCCAACATGCCGATGGAGCCGAAGGCGACGGTGGGGAGAATGACCGAATAAAACTCGACGTCGACGGGCTTGCCTGACGGGCGGGGGCTGAGCACGCGCGGTTTGCGGGGCTTGCGGAAGTCTTTCCAGCGGGAGGTGGCGCCGGGGAAATAGAAGTGCTTGCCCTCTTCGCAGGTGTGGAGGTCCCAGGTTTCGCCGTAGCCCACCCAGCCGCCTTCTTTGGCGTCTTTCCACCAGCCTTCGTTGTCGGCGGGGCAGCGGAACTCGCCGGGGGCCACCGCGGGCTGCCAGTCGGCTGGCTTTTCGTCGGTGACGGCGTCGATCTCGTCAGCGGTGACGGCTGGCGTCGACAGTTCAGGCTTTGGCGAATCTGGGGGAGCACCGGCCTTGCCGTCGTCGGCAACTGCAGCAGCAGCGCCCAAAAGGCACATGGCGACGACGAACAGAGCGGACGGGTTTCGCGGCATGATTTGAGCCTAGCGGCTGGAGCCTTCGGGGTCAGCAGGGAAATCGGCGTCGTGCGACCTGTCGCTCATGACGCGCTCAGCGCATCCGACCGCGTTGGCGTCGGAAAGTTCCGCCTGAATGACAGGCGACGCCCTTGCGCAGACACGAACGGGGTTGCGTGTTGCACGACGTCGGGGCCATGGTGCGGGCATGAGCGATGCGCCGTCGGCAAAAGGGTCAGCGTTGGTCGTGAAGCGACTGCGGGGCCATGGCATGCAGCCCAAGCTGGGGCCGTTTTTGGGGCTGTACGCCCGGCGCTTTCTCGACGACATCGTGTACCCCGAAGACCGCGCCGCTGAGCTGCGCGACAAGGCCGAACAAGGCTTGGTGGTCTACGTGCACCGTGCCCGCGACCCCGCCGAACATCTGGCCCTCAGCCGAGCGGTGGTGAAACATCAGCTGCCAGTGCCCAAGTTTGTCGGCGGCCTCAACGTGTGGCCGTTTCAAACGCTGCTGGGCATCGCCCGTCGAGGACGCGGCATGCGCGGCGCCCCCAAAGACAAGAACCGCAAACAAGAATGGATGCTGCAACGCTGTCTCCGCGCAGGCGACGCGGCCGAGCTGTTTTTGCGGCGGCCGCTGACGCTGGTGACGACGTCATCGACCCATCCGGCGGCGTATGTCGAGGCGCTGGTGAATCTGCAGCGCAACCTCGACGTGCCCATCTTTTTGGTGCCGCATTTTCTCGCACTGCAGCAGCGTCCGGCGAAGCTCTCGCCCGGCATTGCCGACGCCGTGTTCGGCACGCACGAGGAGCCCGGCGTGGTGCGCGCCTATGCCCGTCTGTTGTGGGGCGGACGGGGCGCTCGCTTCGAAGTGTCGGAGCCCATCAACCTCAAGGCCTTTGTCGACGAGCGGGCCCAACAAGACGACGCCGTTCTCGCCAAAAAGGTGCGGTGGGTGCTGCTGCACCACTTGCACCGGCTGGAGCGCATCACCCACGGGCCGCCCGTGAAGTCGCCGCTGCGCATGCGTGAAGACACGCTGAAAGACCCGACGCTGAAGGCGGCAGTGCAGGAGCAGGCAGCGTCGACAAACACGTCTGAAGCAGTGGTGAAAAAGCACGCCGAAGAGTTGTACGACGAGATTGCCGCTCGCTTCGACATCGACATGGTGCGGCTGGGCGACGCCATCTTGCGACGGGTGTGGCGCATCATCTACGACGGCATGGAGGTGCCGGAGGCCGACATCCAACGGGTGAAAGAGGCCGGGCAAAAGGGCCCCCTGGTCATCGTGCCGTCGCACCGCAGCCACGTCGACTACCTCGTCATGAGCCAGGTGATGATGTGGCACGGCATGTTGCCGCCGTTGATTGCCGCGGGCATCAACCTGGCGTTCTTTCCCCTCGGCGCCATCTTCAGACGGAGTGGGGCGTTCTTCATCCGCCGCACCTTCAAGGGCGACCCGCTCTACGGCAAGGTGTTCAAGGCGTACATCAAGCGGCTGTTCAAGGAGGGCTTCACGACGGAGTTCTTCATCGAAGGCGGCCGGTCGCGCTCGGGCAAGAGCTTGCACCCCAAGCTGGGGGTGCTGACGGCGTTGGTGGAGGCCTTTCTCGACGGGCGCCAGCACGATGCGCTCTTCGTGCCCGCCAACATCTCGTACGAGAAGATCGTCGAGATGGGCAGCTACACCAAGGAGCTCAGAGGCGGCGACAAGACGCCAGAGTCGGCGGCGGCTTTGGTGCAGACCGCGGGCGTGTTGCGCTCACGCTATGGGCGGGTGTTCGTGTGCTTTGACGACGCCATCAGCATCGCCGACTTCATCGAAAGCCGGGGCGAGACGCGCGAGAGCCTGCTTGCCGACGACGACAAGAAACGGCGGTTCGTGCGGGCGCTGGGCTACCAGATCGTCTTCGGCATCAACCGGGTGCAGGTGGTGACGGCCAACGCCTTGGCCATCACCATTTTGCTCAGCTACCGCAAGCGGGGCCTCGACGTCGACGTGCTGCACATGACGGTGCGGGCGTTGTTGGAGCACATTCGCCGGGTGAGCGAGGGCAACCCCCGGTTCTCGAACGGCCTCGAAGAAGACACCGCCGGCCAAGTGGAGCGGGCGCTGAAGGTGCTCGTCGACGACAAGATGGTGCACCAAGACGAAGCCGCCGGGCAGCGCTTCTTGCGCATCGACGAAGGCGCGTTTTTGGCGTTGGATTATTACCGCAACAACATCATCCACCACCTCGTGCCGGAGGCACTGTTGGCGTCGGCGGTGCGCTCGCTGGGGGGGCTGGACGGCCGCGTTCTCGACGTCATGGAGCTGCAAAGTCGCACGCTGTTGTTGTCGCGAACGTTCAAGATTGAGTTCATCTACCGCGTCGACTTGCCGTTCACCGAGATTTTCAACGACAGCATTCAGCGCATCGCGGAGTACGACATTGTTGAGCTCACCGACGAGGGCGTGCGCATCCGCGATGAGAAGCGGGCGAAGGGCTTGGTGGAGTTTGCGGCGAACATGATCGCCCACCTCGTCGACGCCTACCGCATGGTGTTGTCGACGTTGCCTGAAGAAGCCAAGCGCAGCGACAGCAAGAAAGACCTGGTGCTCAACCTGTTGGAGCGGGTGCGCGCGGGGACGCTGTCGGGTGAGTTGGCGTGCGTCGAGGCGGCGTCGAAACTCAACGTCGAAAACGCGGTGGCGCTGGTGCAAGACCGCGGCGGACTGACGTTTGACGACGACGGACAACCGGTGGTGGATGCCTCGTGGGTGCAGGGCGAAGGCGCCGATTTGTTGGCGGTGCTGAAAGACGCCCGCCTGCCCACCTGACAAACCTGCTTGTTGCAACTCCATTCCCAACAAGCAGTCGCGTACGCGGGATGGGAGGGGTCGTTTTCGCGTGGCAGCCCCTGTCGTGGGGAGCGACGTTTTTCTTTTGTTGTCGAGGGGTTGCCGGTTCATTTGCCTTGCTGGCGGGCGCCGGATGCGTAGGCTGGTGGGGTTCGTCGCGGGCGGCCGGCTGCGGAGAACCTCTTGCCTGACGGAGGCGTCTTCTTTTTCTCTTGAGTTTTCAAGGGGATGGGGTGGTGTGCGCGCAGGTGGGGTGGGGACGGGTTGTGGTCGCTTTTGGCTCGGTTTTGGCTGGAGGGGACCCCGACGGGGTCCAAAGGTACGCCCGAGCACGAAACACTAGCAATTTCAAACACTTAACAGGAGCACAATCCGTTCCCCCGCAAACGGCGCCACAAGTGCATCCGACACCGCGCAACATGTCTCCGACGTGAGCGAACGACGCTGAACTCGCTACACTTCCCGCATGACTGACATGAAACATGTGTCGCACGGGCTGCTCGCCGTGGTGCTCTTCGCCCTCGCCTCTGGCGGCCCTTCAGGTTGTGCTTGCGGCCCCGGCCCGACCACCACGCCCACCAACGACTGCATCGTCGACGCGGACTGCCCGCCAACGCAGGTGTGCAACGGCGGCGTCTGCAGCTTGCCCGTCGTCGTCGGCGAACCCGACGTCTTCGTGCCGGAGCCAGACGCAGGCATCACCCAAGGCGAACTCAGCGTCAACGACGACGAGGTGGAGTTCGGCGCCGCCCAGCTGGGCACCACCGTCGAGCGCCACTTGGTGCTCGAGAACGTCGGCACCGCCCCCCTCACCGTGCAACAGGTGTTCATCAACGACGATCCCAGCGGTGAATTCAGCGTCTCTCCCGACGGCACCCTCGACGAGGTGCTGCACCCGCAAGAGACCTACGTGCTGACGCTGACGCACACTCCGCTCGACGGTGAAGCCGACTTTGCCGAGCTGTTCATCGTGCACGACGGGCCCGACTCCCCGATGCAGGTGGGGCTCATCGCCGAGTTCAAGGGCACTTCTGGCCTCAGCCTCACCGTCGACCTCGCCCAGCTGACGCCCGACGTCATGAGCATCGACATGGGCAACGTGCCCATTGGGGCTGAGCAAGAAGCGCGGGTGTACATCCGCAACGACGGCACGTCCGACTCTTTGTTGCGCATCGAAGACGCCTACCTCACGCCCGCCATGGGGCCGTTCTCCCTCGAGGCCGACACCCCCGTCGAGCTCGAAGCCTTCGACGCCACCTGCATCGAAGGCGTCGTCAACTGCCCGGGCTCTGGCAACACCTGCCTCGACGGCATCTGCGTCGACGCCGACGGGCAGCCGGTGGGGGGCACGATGGCGGTGTTGCACTTCACCCCCACCGACGACGCCACGGTGTATGCGACGCTGTCGATCGAACACGACGAAGCTGGCGTCGTCGCCCGCCGTGACATTTCTCTCGTCGGACAAGGTGTCGAAGGCAGCATCTTGGCCACGCCGGGAACACTGGTTTTCGACGGCGCTCTCGTCAACGAAGAGGTCACCCGCACGGTGCGCCTGACCAACATCTCGACGAGCAGTGTCACCTTGCAGTCGCTGCGCACCGACGTGGCCAGCCCGTTTTCGGCGTTCCCTGAGTTTCCCGTGCCACGCACGTTGGCCCCAGACGAGTTCCTCGACGTCGACATCACCTTCTCGCCCACCATGTCGGGCGACTTCACCGACGAACTCGAGGTGCAAGCCGAAGGTGAACCCCTTTTGCGCGTGCGGCTCGACGGGCGGGCCCGTCTGCCAGGCAGCCTCCTCATCGAAGAGACCGCCATCGCCTTTGGCGACGTGTATGAAGGCACCGCCGCCAGCCACGACATCCGCATCCGCAATGACGGTGAGGGCCCGTTGACCATCCAGAGCATGGGCATCAGCGGCCCGAATGCGTCGCGCTTCGGCTTGTCGCCGCCGAGCTTTCCGCAGGCGTTGACGCCTTTGCCGTCGCCCGACGCCCAGAACCCAGCGTTTGTGCTCAGCGTGTACTACACGGCGCCCTCGCCCATCACCAACGTCGAAGACGCCGCGACGCTGTACATCCGCACCGACGACCCAGAGCAGCCGGAGCTGTTGATCCCCCTGTCGGGCAACGGCATTCGCCCGGTGCTGTCGTCGTCACAGACCACCGTCGACTTCGGCGAGGCCGACGTGTTCACCGCGTTGCCGACGCAAACCCTCACGTTGTCGAATACGGGGTCGGGGCCGTTGATCATCAGCAGCGTCAGCGTCGACGGCGACGCTGGCTTCACCGCCACGCCTGGCACCACGTTGCCGGCGACGTTGTTGCCGTCGAGCCCGCCGCTCAGCGTGCAACTTGAATTCACGCCCGGCGTGCCCGGCGACCATGAGGCCACGCTCACCGTCGTCAGCAATGACCTTGGCAACGCCAGCCAGACCATCACGCTGCAAGGCCGTGGCAAGGTGTGCGACGCCCTCCCCGGCGCGACGTTTGTGCAGACGGGGCCCAACTGTGCCTACTCATGCGCCGATGGTTTCGTCGACCTCGACGACGACCTCGCCGGAGCGTCGTCAAACGGCTGTGAATACGAGTGCAGCTTTGTCGACGCCGTCGATCTCCCCGACGACAACTTTGTCGACGCCAACTGCGACGGCATCGACGGCATGGTCGACCAGCACATCTTTGTCGACGGCGAAGCGGGAAGCGACAGCTTCACCAATCCCGGCACCATTGACGCGCCTTTCGCCACCGTCTCGGCCGCGATCCTCAACGCCACCATGGGCGACGTCATCCTCGTCGGCGCCGGCACCTACGCTGAAACCTTGCAGTTGCGCGACGGCGTGAGCATTCACGGCGGATACCTCCCCGAGAGCGATTGGGCCCGGTCGTCGACGACAAGGCCCAACATCCAGGGCGACAACATCGCGGTGTATGGCAATGGCATCACCACCCCCACATCGCTGTCGTACCTCGAGATCAACGCCAGCGACGGCGGCACTCCAGGCGCGCCATCCATCGGCATCCACGTCGTCAACGCGCCCGGACTTGAGCTGCGCCAATTGCACGTCACCGCCGGCAACGGCGCTGCGGGCAGCGACGGACAAGATGGCACCGACGGCGACGCCATCCGCGCAGCCGTCAAAGGCAGCGACGGGTCCACCGGCTGCTCCGGCGGCGGGTGCGGCGCCCCCCTCGGATTCGGCGGCCTCGGCGGCGCCGGCTGCACCGCCGCCAGCAACGGTGGACGTGGTGGCACCGGTGGCTACTCCGACGCCGACGGTGCCGACGGCGATCCGGGCAACGGCACGGGCGGCGCGCTTGGCGAAGGCGGCGCCACCAACACCACCCAACTCGGCATCTGCAACGACGCCAGCAACGCCGTCGACGGAGACCCGGGCGACGACGGCGACGATGGCACCGACGGCACGTCCGGCAGCGCCGAAGGTGGCTTCTTCATGAGCGCGTGGGTGCCCGCCAATGGCGTCGACGGCGACGACGGCAGTGACGGTGCAGGCGGTGGCGGCGGCGGCGGCGGTGGCGGTGCCATCTGCAACGGCGACACGGCCGCGGGCGGCGGCGGCGGCGGTGGCGGCGGCGGCGGATGTGGCGGCTTGCACGGCACCGGAGGCGGAGGCGGCGGCGCAAGCTTCGCCATTCTCCTCGTCGGCTCCAACGCCACGGTGACGTCGTGCGTGCTCACGGCCGGCGACGGCGGCAGCGGCGGCAGCGGCGGCAGCGGCGGCGCTCCCGGCAACGGCGGCAACCGCGGCTTGCGCGGCGCCAAAGTCGGCCTGGCCGGACGCGGCGGATACGGCGGTGCCGGCGGCGATGGCGGACGTGGTGGCCACGGCGGCGGCGGCGGCGGTGGCCCGTCGCACTGCCTGTACCGCGCAGGCGGTTCGGCACCAACGCTGTCGAACTTGACCTACGTGGCGGGCAGCGGAGGCATGGGCGGTGCGTCTGAAGGCAACGCCGGCGCCAACGGTTTGGCCGGCGGACTTCGGTAGCTGAGAAGGGCGACGACGACGACATTGCCGTTTTGTCGTCGTCGACGAAAGCCGTCACCCGTCTTTGTCGCTGTCCGTCTTTTTTGGCTTCAGTCTTTTTTCGGCCACGGACGCAGCCCCAACAGCATCTCCGACTTTTCGGTGAGCGGCTGGGCGGCGAGCGCGGGGTCGGTGTGTTCGGCGAGCTGCGCCTTGACGATGGCGTAGACGTCTTCGCGCGCCTGGCTGGCGTCGACCTCGACAACCTTGCCTTTGTCTTGAAAGAACTCCACCGTCGGCAATGTTTCGGCTTTGAAGGTGTCAAAGCGCTTCTTCATCGACTCGACGTTGTCGTCGCTGCGGCCGGAGTGCTTGGCGCGTCCGAGGATGCGCTTTTCGAGCACGGGATAGGGGCACTCGAAGAACAGCATCTTGGGCAGCTCCGCGTCGCGGCCGAAAATCTCGTACCACCCCTCCATGTTGTTGAGCGACCGGGGGAAGCCGTCGAGGAGAAAGTTGCGTTTCCCCGTTGTGCGGGTGGCGTGCTCCATGGCGTTTTTCAACAAAGTGACGGTGATGTCGTTGGGCACCAACTTGCCGGCCGTGATGTACGACTCGATGGTCTCGGCGGTGGCGCCCCCCTTCTCGCGCTCGGCGCGCAGCAAGTCGCCCGTCGACAGATGCGTCCATCCCAACTGCGTCGACGCCAATGTGCACATGGTGCCTTTGCCGCTGCCGGGCCCGCCGAGGATGAACACCACGTTGGGCTCGGGGCACGGCTCGCGCGGGTCGAAGTGGTGAATGACGACGGTGGGCGCCGGCGCCACGCCCTTTTTGTAGACGTGCCATTCGCGATCCACCGGCGGCATGTCGTCGTCACAGGTGATGTCGTAGGCGAGGTGTCCGTCGAGACGGCAGATGCGCCATGCCTTGTAGCTGTTGGAGTACGACAGGGCCGGACTGCGTTCGCTCTTTCCGTCGGCGCGGTCCCACGCCATCTTGCCGTTCCAATAGCCGGGGGTCGACACCGTCCCCGACTCCGACGTCGTGGGCGGCGCCGTCGACGGCACGAAGAGACCGTCGACCTCAGGCAGGCCAGAGCCGCTGACTTCAATGAAGAACGTGTTGGGCGCAAGATCGTCGGTCACGGCAACTCCTGTGGCTCCAGCAGGGAGCCTTGTGAGAGGTACCGCATCCTCGACGCCGTGCCCAACGTTGCCCGGGATGGGGCGTCGTCAGCCGTCAAACGTCTCGACGCCCTCTGGCCACGGCGTCTCGGGCGGCGTCGCGAACGACCGTGTTCCCGCAGCGTCGTCGCACAACCGGTCGACCAGCTCCAACGTGGTGCGCTGGGCGTCTTCGATGTCGATGGTGGCGACGCCGTCGTTGGCCAGCTCGTCGTCGGTGGGGTCTTCGACAAACTGGTAGTGGTTCATGCCTTCAATGGTGACGACGAAGAGGTCGGCGGCGTCGGTGTACACCTGTGCGGCGTCGTAGAACTCCTGGCTGGTGGTGTTGCCATTGCGCGTCCCCCAGATGGAGAACACGATGCGTCCGTCGCCACGAGGGGCAAAGGTGTCGGCCGGGTCGGGCAACGAGGCCAACAACACCAAATGCTGGATGACGTCGCCCCCGCTCATGTTCCACAACTTCGACGCCACCACGCCGCCGAGGCTGTGTCCGATGGCGACGGCGGGGACGTCGGCAAAGCGGCCACTGAGGTCGTCGTCGTTGCGCACGAAGTCCAGCGCCCGCAGGCTGGCCTCGACGTCGAAGATGGCGAGGTCGAAGGCGTGTTGGGCATTGATGACAGAGAAGCCACGCGTGGTGAGGTGCTCGGTCAACCAGCGGTAGCGCTCTTTGGCGACGGCGCCGCCCTGCACGACGATGACGGGCGTTTGGTGCGGCCGCTGCCCCATGGCGTCTTCGCCGACGGGCAGCGTCAGCTCGACGTCGACGCCGTTGTCGACGACGACAACGCGCTCCACAGCGTAGGGGCCGCGCGCACCGTCTTCACCGGTGGCCTCGACGTCGTCGCCGGTGACCACCTGCGTCGACGTCGTGCCACCACAGCCCAGCGCGATGAGCGTGACGACGACGAGCAAGCCTGTTTGAAGAATTCGCATGTCCACCTCAGCCCATCCAAGACAGAGTCTAGCGACCTAGGCCCGCCTGCACCGTCGCCAACGTTGCCAACCTGTGGAGGCCACGCGTTCGTCCCAACGCAAACACCCGACGTCGACGACGCCGGGTGCCAAGAGCGCGGGCGAACGCGGGCTACATCAAGCCGTTGTGCCGCAGCAGCGCCTCCGTCGACGGCTTGCGCCCTCTGAAGGCGACGAAGACATCCATGGGTGCTTCGCTGCCGCCTTTGGCGAGGACGGTGTCGCGAAAGCGGTGCCCCGTCTCGGTGAGCTTGTCTGCCGACGGCGTCTCGCCCTCGTCGAGAAACGGCTCAAACGCCGAGAACGCATCCGCCGACAACACCTCGGCCCATTTGTACGAGTAGTACCCAGCGGCATACCCGCCGGCGAAGATGTGGCTGAAGCCGCACAAAAAGCGGTCTTCATCGAGGGGCTGCCACACCAAGGTGTCTTCGGCGATGCGGCGGTCGACGTCGAAGACGGTCTCGCCCTGCCCCGGCGTGTAGTTCTTGTGCAACTCGAGGTCGGTGCGGGCGAAGTGCACCTGGCGCACCGTCATCCACCCTGCACGGAAGGTGCGCGCCGCTTTCAGCTTCTCAAACAGCTCCAGCGGCAAAGGCTCGCCCGTTTCGTAGTGCCCGCTCATGCCCAGCAGCGTCGGCTGGTGGTAGCACCAGTTCTCCATGAACTGGCTGGGCAGCTCGACGGCGTCCCACTCGACGCCACTGATGCCGGCAGCGTCGGTGTAGTCGACGGTGGTCAACATGTGCTGCAAGCCGTGGCCGAACTCGTGAAACAGCGTTTCGACCTCCCGGAAGGCCATCAGCGACGGCAGGTTCTCCGTCGGTGGGGTTTGGTTGCACACCAGGTAGGCGACGGGCACGCGCACGCCGTCGTCGCCGACTTTGCGGTCGACGCAGCCGTCCATCCACGCGCCGCCCCGCTTGTTTTCAGGGCGGGCAAAGGGGTCGAGGAAGAAACTGGCGATGTGTCCGCCGTCGGCGTTGAACACTTTGAAGAAGCGCACGTCGTCATGCCACACCTCAGCCTCGCCATCGGCGGCCTTGACGTCGACGTCGAACAGCTTTTGGGTCAGCGCAAACAAGCCGTCGAGCACCTTCTCCAGCGGGAAATACGGGCGCACCTCCTCGTCGGTGATGGCGAACCGCTTTTCGCGCAGGCGCTCGCTGACGAACTCCAAGTCCCAGTGCTTGAGGTCGTCGCCAGCAGGTGCTCCGTCGAGGCCCTCGTCGGCGAGCTGGCGCAAGTCGTCGAGGTCTTTTTGCGCAGCCGGCTTGGCCTTCTCCACGAGGGACGCCGACAGCTCCTCAATCTCGTCAAAGGACGCCGCCATCTTCTGCGCCAGCGACAGCTCGACGTAGTCTTTGCGGCCGAGCAGCTCCGCCTTCTCTTGCCGCAACGCCAGGATCTCGTCGATGAGCGGGCTGTTGTCGAGGTCGCCCGACGACGCCTTGGTGACCATCGCCTTGTACACCTGCTCGCGCAGCGCCCGGTTCTTGTTGTGCTTCATGAAGGGGCCGTACGACGGGTAGTCGAGGGTCACGCCCCAACCCTCTTTGTCTTTGGCTTTGGCGGCCGCCTCGGCCATGGCCAACCACGTCGACGGCATGCCTTCGACGTCTTTTTCGTCGTCGATGTGCAAGAAGAACGCCTTGGTGGCGTCGAGCAGGTGGTTGGAGAACGTCATCGCCAGCAGCGACAGCCGCTGCTGCATTTCGTTGAACCGCTCTTTCTTGTCGCCGTCAAGCGACACGCCACTCAGCTCGGCCGACAGGATGTGCTTGTCGAGGATGCGCTTCTGCGCGTCGTCGAGCCCCTCTTTGGCCCGTAGTTTCACCAACGCGTCGTACAGCGGTCGGCTCTGCCCAATGCGCATGAAGGCGGTGACGACGTCGGGCTGCATCTTCTCGTACGCTTCGCGCAGCTCTTCAGAGTCTTTGACCATCTTGAGGTGCGAGGCGATGCCCCACACCTTCGCCAGAGGTTCTGTGAGTTCGTTGGCGTCGTCGATGACCGACGTCCAGGTGACGTCGTCGCCCGCGGCCGCAAGCGTCTCTTCAAATGCCGCAAACCCGGCGTTGAGCTTCTCGAGCAACTCCTCGACGGCGGGCACCACGTGCGCGGGCTCAATCGAAGCAAAGGCGGGCAGGTCTTGCGACAGCAAAAGCGGGTTGGTCATGCAGACTCCTTCAAAGTCGACTGGACGCTAACAAAGCTCCTGAAAAGCTATCCACCCCGACCACAGAGACAACAGTTCGGCCCCGCAAAAAAGAAACCCCGGCGCCAGGCCGGGGTTTCGCATCCATCGCAGGTCGCCTTATTGGCAGACGCCCACGTCCACGCTGCCACCATTGAGGGTGGTGACGGCGCTTCCGAGGTTGTTGCCTGTGGCGCAGTCGTCCATCTGGGTGACGACGACGCGGTTGACCCCTGGCGTCAGGTACGTCGCCAAGTCTGTGGTTCCCGTTCCGCCGCCGAGGACGTAACTGCCAGGAACGACCAACCCGTCGGCGTAGGTCGAGTTGTAGATGGTGATGCGCGAGCCATCGTCCATGCCACTGAAGTCGACCGTGAACGACGAGATGGTGGTGTCGACCGGAACATTCACGAACGTCTGGAAGTACGTGTAGTCGACCTCGTTGAAGCACGACAGCGACGAGTACCGGCTGAAAGCGATGGTGTCGCCGTTGGGAGCCGGCCCCCATCCAACATCGGCGCTGCTGGGCACCACGGCCGAGCCGTACAGACAGGTGTCGCCGTGGATGCTGGTCACACAAGGCGCCGAGACCACGTGGTACGTGCCGTAGGCGCCTTGCTCGAAGCCACCTTGGTGCATCTCCCAGGGGGTGCGCGTCAGGCCAGAGCCCACAGCAGGATCGGCCGGGCAAGCGTCGCAGCCATCTGGCACGTCGTCGCCGTCGCTATCGGCCGCGTCGTCGTGGCCAGGACAAATGTCGCAACCATCGGGAACACCATCGGCGTCACCGTCTGCGGCGTCGTCGGCTCCGTCGCAGATGTCGCAACCGTCCGGCACGCCGTCGGCGTCGCCATCTGCGGCATCGTCGAACCCGGCGCACAAGTCGCAGGCGTCGGGCACACCGTCGGTGTCGGTGTCGGTGGCGTCGTTTCCGCCTGCGCAGATGTCACAGCCGTCGGGCACACCGTCGGCGTCGGCGTCCAAGCGGTCGTCAAAGCCAACGCAGAGGTCGTCGGCGTCGCAGGTTTCGTCGCCGTCGCCGTCGGGGCAACACACGCCCACGCCCACGCTGCCTCCGTTCAACGTCGTCACAGCACTCTGCAGGTTGTTGCCGGTGGCGCAGTCGTCAAGCTGGGTGACGACGACGCGGTTCACGCCGGTGGTGAGGTACGTCGCCAAGTCGGTGGTGCCAGAGCCGCCGCCCAGCACGTAGCTGCCAGGCACGACCAGGCCGTCGCCGTAGGTCGAGTTGTAGATGGTGATGCGCGAGCCATCGTCCATGCCGCTGAAGTCGACGCTGAACGACGAGATGGAGGCGCCCACCGGCACGTTCACGAACGTCTGGAAGTAGGTGTAGTCCACCTCGGCGAAGCACATCAGCGACGAACCACGCACAAATCCGATGGTGTCGGGGTTGGGGGCGTCGGTCCAGCTCGCGTCGTCGCCATCTGGCACCACGGCCGACCCGTACAAGCAGGTGTCCCCGTGCACGGTCGTCGAACAGGGCGCGGTGACGACGTGGTACGTGCCGTAGGCGCCTTGTTCGAGTCCACCTTGGTGCATCTGCCACGGGGTGCGCGTCAGGTCGGCGCCGACGTCGGCGTCGAAGGGGCAGGCATCGCAGCCGTCGGGAACACCGTCTGCATCGTCGTCGATGTCGTCGGCGTGACCTGGGCAAATGTCGCAAGCGTCGGGCACGCCATCGGCGTCGCCGTCGGTGGTGTCGTCGCCAGCGGCGCAGATGTCGCAAGCGTTGGGCACGCCGTCGACATCGTCGTCGAGGGTGTCGTCTTCACCGGGGCAAGCGTCGCAGGCATCGGGGACACCATCCGCGTCTGCATCGGCAGCGTCGTCGGCACCGGGGCACAGGTCGCAAGCGTCCGGAACACTGTCGGCATCGTCGTCGGCAGCGTCGTCGCCGGCCAAGCAGATGTCACAATCGTCGGGCACACCGTCGGCGTCGCCGTCGATGGCGTCGTCTCCGCCGTCGCAAACGTCGCAGGCGTCAGGCACACCATCGACGTCGGTGTCGATGGCATCGTCGCCGGCGGCGCAGATGTCACAGGCATCCGGCACGCCGTCGACATCGCTGTCGACACTGTCGTCGCCGCCTGCACACACATCGCAGGCGTCGGGCACACCGTCGACGTCGCCGTCGACCGCATCGTCGCCGGCCAAGCAGATGTCACAAGCGTCGGGCACGCCGTCGACGTCGCCGTCGACCGCATCGTCTCCCGCCAAGCAGATGTCGCAAGCGTCGGGCACGCCGTCGACGTCGCCGTCGGAGAAGTCGTTGCCGCCGTTGCACACATCACAGCCATCGGGCACGCCGTCGAAGTCGGCGTCGGTTCGGTCGTCGAAGCCTTCGCAGATGTCGACCTCGTTGCACACGCCATCCGCGTCGGTGTCGTCGCACGTACAGGTGCCAACGTCGACGCTGCCGCCGTTGAGCGTGGTCACGGCGCTGGCGAGGTTGTTGCCCACGGCGCAATCGTCGACCTGGGTGACCACGACGCGGTTGACGCCTTCGATGAAGTACGTCGCCAAGTCGGTGGTGCCACTGCCACCGCCCAACACGTAGCTGCCAGGCACCACCAGCCCGTCGGCGTTGTCGGCGTTGAAGATGGTGATGCGCGCGCCGTCGTCCATCCCGTTGAAGTCGACGGTGAACGACGTGATGCTGAAGTCGCGCGGCACATTCACAAACGTTTGGAAGTACGTGTAGTCGACCTCTGCGAAGCACGCCAACGTCGACGGACGGCTGAACCCGATGGTGTCGGGGTTCGGAGCTGGCGTCCACGCGACATCGCTGCCATCGGGCACCACCGCGGAGCCGTACAAGCAAGCATCGCCGTGCGTCGACGTCGTGCAGGGCGCGTCGACCACGAAGAATTCGCCACGGGTGTCGGCCTCCAATCCACCCTGGTGCATTTCCCAAGGGGTGCGGGTGAGGTCGGCGCCGACGGCGCTGTCGTTGGGGCATGCGTCACAGCCGTCGGGCACACCATCGCCATCAACGTCTGCGGCGTCGTCTTCGCCCGGGCACCGGTCGTCGTCGTCGCAGGTGCCGTCTTCGTCGGCATCCGGGCAGGTGCATGAGCCCACACCCACGTCGCCTCCATTGAGGGTGACCACGGCGCTGCCCAGGTTGTTGCCCGAGGCGCAATCGTCGACCTGGGTGATGACCACGCGGTTGATGCCGGGCACCAGGTAGCTGGCCAGGTCCGCCGTGGCCGTTCCGCCGAGGTAGACGTAGCTGCCGGGCACGACGACGCCCGACTCGTTGGCGCTGTTGTAGATGGTGATGCGGGACCCGTCGTCCATGTCGGCCAAGTCGATGGTGAACTGACTCACCAAGGTGCTGGCCGGAACACTCACGAACGTTTGAAAGTAGGTGAAGTCGACCTGAGCGAAGCACGACACCGTCGACGTGCGGTGGAAGTTGATGGTGTCGCCGTCGGGTGCACCGGTCCAGCTGGCGTCGTCGCTCGCTGGAACCACAGCCGCGTCGTACAGACACACATCACCATGGGTGCTGGTGGTGCACGGCGCCGGCGCCGTGTGGGGCACGCTGGCCCCAGCGTTGGGTTCGTAGCCGCCTTCGTGCATCTGCCACGGCGTCCGCGTCAGGCCGTTGCCGATGGCGCCGTTTCCTGGACAGGAGTCGCAGAGGTCCGGAATGCCGTCTTGATCTGCATCAGTGTCGCCACATCCGGCGTAGGGGTCAGGCTGGGCAGAGCCACCATCTGGATCGTTTTGTGCGCCTCCATCCGCTGGTGGCGTGACGCCACCGTCTCCATTCGACACGCCGCCATCGTCTCCAGGCTGTGCACCGGCGTCGTCTCCTGGTTGCGCACCCGCGTCGTCGCCGGGCTCGCCAGCGTCGTCTCCGGGTTGTGCACCAGCGTCGTCTCCGGGTTGTGCACCAGCGTCGTCGCCGGGTTGTGCACCAGCGTCGTCTCCGGGTTGCGCACCAGCGTCGTCGCCGGGTTGCGCACCAGCGTCGTCGCCGGGCTCGCCAGCGTCGTCGCCGGGCTCGCCAGCGTCGGCAGCGGGCTGAGGATCTGGCTCACCGGCGTCGGCAGCCGGCTGAGGGTCTGGCTCACCGGCGTCGGCAGCCGGCTGAGGGTCTGGCTCTCCACCATCCGCGTCTGGTTCGACACCCCCTCCATCGTTGACTGCCTCTGGCTCTGGATCGACTCCAGCATCCTCTGAACTCGCAGGTGGACACGCTGACAACCCCATTGCCAAGCCCACTGCTCCCACGAACGACCAAATCCTATGTCTCATTCCCGCTCCACTGGGCATTTTTGCCCTAGTCGACTTGTATCTCGATCGAGCACCTCGAAGCACACCTCTGTCGCGAGCATCTCTCAATTTGAGTCACTTGCGGCGGCGCGCTCCGAGGACGCCTTCGGGCAGTGGACATCGGCGGGTCCATCCGCTTCTAAACACGAAAAAACCCCGGCGCTTGGCCGGGGTGCTTTCGAGGCAAACGAATCGCAGACTGAATGCGCTCTGGGGCATGCCCCCGAGGCGGGGGCGACTGCTCTCTCGTTCGGCGTCAGTACCCGCGCTGCAGTTTGACCTCAAGGCGGCGGAGGTCTTGGTTGATCCGCACGTATTGGGCTTTGCCCTTCTCTTCTTTCAAAGCCTTCTGAATGGGAGCAAGCGCTTCTTTGTCGAGGCTGCGCCACACGTAAAGGATGCCGGTGAAACGGACCTCGTTGTCTTTGTCGACGACGAGCTTGCGCTGCACTTCGGCGGTGGCCTTGTCGTTCATCCACAGCAGTTCGTAGCCGGCGCGCTCGCGTTTGAAGGCGTCTTTGTCTTCGGCCATCTTCATCCAGCAGTCTTTGCCTTTGCCGTCACATGCAGCAGCAGCTTCGACGCGCTTTTTGCCTTCTTCGATGGCTTTGATGAGCTTTTTGATGCCGGCTTGTTTCTTGGCGTCTTTTTCGGCGGCCAAGCGGTCTTTCTCGAGCTTCAGCATGCCTTCGAAGTCTTTCAGCATGGAGCCGGGAGCCAAACGCGACAGCGGCAGCACGCGGGCAGGACGCACCTGACTCGACGCCGCTTCACACGTCGACTTCTTGTTGCGCTTGTCGAGCGCCATGCACTGCGCGACGAAGCCGTCAAAGGTGGTCATCGCGAGGAGTTGTGCAGCTTTGTCTTTGGCGCCGAGCTGCACGAGGCCGTTGAGGGAGTGCTCCGACTTCGATTGGTCGATGTCGTCCCACTTGGTGAGGAGGGTGGCTTTGCCGGCCTGCAGGCCGAGGCGTCCGACTTGTTGCTGGCCGAAGACGCGGGCGAGCGAGTTGGCGGTGTCGTTCGGCGGAATCTTGGCCGCGTCGAGAATCAGCTTCTCGATGCGAGGGTCGCCACCGATGTCGATGAGCACCTGAATGGCTTTGGCCTTTTGCACGCCTTTCTCGACGTGGAACTTCTCGATGGCCTCGTATTGGTTGTTGTACAGCTTGATGAGGTCGTCGACGGCGGGCTTGCCGATTTGAAAGAGCGAGTACGACGACTCGATGTAGAACGACACGCCACGCTCGAAGAACATGTTCTTGATGAGCACTTCAACGGCGGCAGGGTCGCCGATGTCGCCGAGGGCGATGATGGCGTTCTTCACCATGAAGTTGTTGTCGTGGGCGTCGGCCACGTAGATGAGGTCTTCGACCGCGCCTTTGGCCTTCATTTTGCCCAGGGCTTGCACGGCGGCCAGCTGCACTTCGAGCTGAGGCAAGCTGATGAGTCGCGACAGCGATTTGGCGACCTTCTCGTCGCCAGCAGGGGCCAAACGGCCGAGGGCTTTGGCGATGCGCTCGTTGGCCACGGCGGCGGCTTTGTCGTCCGGGGTCGCCGTCGAGCGGGCGTCCATGTCGATGCCGTCGATCAACGGTTGCACGCTGGAGGCGTCGCCCAACTTGCCGATGAGCTTGGCGCTTTTGGGGCGCACGTCTTTGTTTTTGCTCTTGAGCGCTTTGTAGAGGTTGGGCAGCGCTTGTTTGGCTTCTTCGGGCTTGAGCTCGGCGAGTTTGTTGAGGGCGCGATCGCGCTCACGGGCGTCTTCGTTTTCGAGGCGTGCGCCCCAATAGGCGCCTTCTTCGCCGGCTTTGGGGCCAGACGAACAAGCGACGGTCGACAGCAAGGCGCTGCAGGCGAGCGCGGCCAAAGCCGTGCGAACAAAGGGGGCGTGAATGCGCATGTGGATCCTCCCAGAAGAGCTGCGACAAAACCTGGCGGGGTCTTGTCTGCCATCGACCCGTCGTCAATGCCCCTTGGGACGTCCGCTGCGCTCCCCAAGTCTGCAGCGAGCGCTTGCACACGACGTCGTGGTTGTCTGTCGACGTGATCGGTGTGCACGGATCAGATGTGACCGTCACGAAACTGGCCCCGTAACGAATCGTCGACTACACCCAAGTAGGGCCCCCTCACTCCAACCCCGTCGCCGTCATGCAGCAGCTTCCATCCATTCGAGTCCTCACCGCCGCCATCGCCCTGTGCACCCTGGTCGGCAGCGTGGCGGCGCAAGCCCAATCCCTCTCGTTTGTGGAGGCGTCATCGGAGTTCGACAACGGCCAGCCCGCCACCTACGCCTTCAACGCCGTCGACGGCAAACCCGGCACCGCTTGGTGCTCGCAAGACAACCCCGCCGACGAAAAGTTGGTGTTCACCTTCAGCAAGCCCACCACCGTTGACACCGTTGGGCTCATTGTCGGCCGCATCAACGCCAGCGGCTTGCACCCCGACTACGCCCGCGCCAAGTCGGTGACGCTGTTCGACGGCACCCTCGAGCGGAGCATCAACTTCAACGATTCCCCCGAGGCCCAAGTCATCAAGCTCGACGCTCCATCGACGACGACACGGCTGGTGCTCACGGTCAAGAAGACCCACGCCGGCAAAGACGCCAGCGCGCCGCTTTGCATCTCTGAAGTCATGCTCGGCAGCAACGGACGCGAGCTCACCGGCAGCACCGTCGCCCGCAACGTGCGCGGCCTCATTCCCCCCGCCCGCAAGCTGCTGCACACCTGGGTTGACCTCCTCGACGGCACCGAACGCACATTGCGGTTCTCCGTCGACGGCACCTTCACCTTCACCTACGAGCCTCTGCTCGAAGGCAAGCCGGTCCGCTTCAAGGGACGTTGGCGCCGCACCACCAAGAGCGTCATCCTCACCGTCGGCAAGAAGAAGCACGTGTTGAAGGCCACCATCGGCCGCATCGACAACGGCTATGGCCAAACCCTGCAGTTGCACCTCACCGGCGACGCCCCTGACCCCTCGCTGGTGCATCCGTTGGTGGTGGTTCCCGTACGGCCCGTGGAGCTCGACGACGACCTCGGCCTCGACTGACGTGCCGCCCTCCGACGCGAAAGCGTCGAGGGGAGGGAGCGAGCGTCTGGCTTCGCCAGCGCTTCGCGTCGACTGGGTCTGTCTGCAACATCCGCACAGATGTGCACAACTTTGCGCCAGAGGTGTCGATGAGAACAACAACCGCTAGGTTGTTTGCATGAGCCATCTCCAGGCCTACATCGAGTCGCTCCCCGAAGGTCTCGACTCCCACCCCGACGCCACCGCCAAAGCGGGCATCCTGGACGTGTACCTCAAACACAAGCCGCTGCCGTCGACTGGGCTGCCTGATGTGTTGGTGGAGCTCATCGAGCGCCCGCCCCCCGTGAACGTGTGGCTCCCCGAAGTGCACCTCGTGGCCTTCTGCATGGCCTACGCCGACCACCACTTCTCAGACAACCACCCCGGCTTCATGGCCGACGAGCGGGTGCGTGCATCGCAGCTGTTTCAGAGCACGCTGTACCGCGCGCTGATGTGGGTGAGCACCCCGCGCATGCTCATCAACGGCGCCGCCACCCGCTTCGCCCGCTTTCACTTGGGGTCGTCGTTCGAGGTCACGGCCACCGCCGACGGGGTCGACGGCGTCATACGCTTTCCCCACGGGCTGTTTTCAGAGCTGTTCATCAAACAACTCAATGTGAACTTCGCCGTGCTCCTCGAGGGCGCAGGCGCGAAAGACGTCAAGCTCTCGCTGATGGCGTACACCCCTGAAGCCGCCCAAGTTCGCGCCGTCTGGCATTGAGGCGCACGCCGCGCATGAAAAAGGCCCCCCTTCGGCAAGAGAAGGCGGGGCCTTTGTCGTCGACGTGAGTGGCTTCATTCGCAGGCGAAGAAGCACTCCGCTTTGGGCAACGTCGATTCGGGCAGGCTTTCTTCGCAGTCGTCGCCTTGGGCGATGTTGGGCGACCAGCTCCACTCGTTGAAGTTCAGCTCGCTCATCAGCGTGCGCACACCACACAGGTCGTGCTGGTAGATTTGCGCCGTGCGCACGTAGCGCACCGTCTGGCGGTAGACGACGCCGCAGCGGCCGTTGGGGATCTGCTGGTTGATGGCGAAAGACTGCGTGAAGTCGGTCGTCGACACCCAGGTTTCGCTCCAGTCTTCGCTGCTGCCTTGGCTGTAGCCCTCGGTGATGGAGGAGCCGCCGCCGAGGTCGTAGGTGACACTCTCGCTGGTGGCGGTGGTTTCGGAGCGGCCGGTGTTGATGGCCGACTGGCTGCTCACGCCGTAGCTGCCGGTGACGGTTTGGCTTTCGCCGTCGGTGGTGACCGAGCCGAAGCTCTCGGTGGCGCTCTCAGACTCGCCCATGGAGGAGCCGGTGCTCTGGCTGGCGCCAACGCGTTGTCCGGTGGTGTTTTGCTGGCCTTGTTCGGTGCTGGTGCCGACGGAGGTGCCGACTTTGCCGCCGACGTTGGCCACGCCAGGAATCGACACGCCGCCGTTGGTCTCGGCCGACACTTCGCCCGACACCGAGCCGTACAGAGACTCGAGCTGGCTCTCGTATTCTTCTTGGGAGGTGCCTTGCGAGGTGCTCCAACCCCAGTCGGTGCCGTTGGTCGACGCCATGCCCACCGACGTCGACTCTGAAGACGAGTAGGACGTGCCGTACGACTCCGACGAATCGCGGGACTCGGACGTGGAGATGCCCATCGCTTCGGTGGTCGAGGCCGAGGTGTTGACGGCGTAGCCTTCATTCCAGTTTTGCATTTCAGACGCGCTTTGCGACTGGGTGAAGCTCTGGGAGAATCCAACGCTGACGGCGTGTTGCCGGCTCTCGCTTTGCGACTCGGCGTAGGTCAAGGTGGTGTTGATGCCGGCGACGACGGGGCCATACACCGGAACGGGCTCGTAGTACTCGGCCAGTTCGCGATTGCCGTTGTAGGAGAACTGCACCGGACGCACGACCGGCACAGGCAACGCCGTCGACACGGTGTTGTTGTCGGCGTCGACGGCGGTCACGCGAATGGCCGCGATGTCGTGGTCGACGTCGGCGGCGAGTTTGTTGAAGACGAGGATTTCGTCGCTGTGCCAAGCCGGATCGCCCACGCGGTCGACAGCGCCGTCGGCGGGGTGGGTGATGGTGATGAAGTCGCGCGAGCCGTTGATGTCGGCGATGTCGTAAATCCAGTACTCGGGCTTGATGCCCATGGCTTCGACTTCGAGGACGTAGGGCATGCCGCCAAAGACGCGGAGGGCGGGTGCGTCGCAGCCGGGGGTGCGGATGTCGTTGTTGTCGTCGGCGCCGAGCACCGGCTCCAAGACGTTGATGAGGATGGACGGCTGGATGTCGATGGCGATGTCTTTTTTGCGGCCTTCGACGGTGGCGCCGGTGTGGGGCACGTTGATGGGCGCGACGGTGCCTTTGAAGGTGCCAGCGTGTTTGCCGTTGCCGCCAAACGGAACCCCCCAGGGGCCGAAGCGATTCCAGCGCAACACGGCTTGCTCCGGGCCGATGGAGGTGTCACCGACGGTGCCGCCCTCGGGGAAGCGGCCGTCATACACCGGGCGGATGGTGAAGCTGGGGACGTCTTCGACCACTTCGTTGCCGTCTTCGTCTTCCCACACGTAGATGCCCTCAAATTCGAGAAGCACGTCACCTTCTTGGGGCGACAACACGCCGTCGGCCACCAAGTAGAGGGTCTCGCCCACGCGCAGTTCAGAGTTGCTGAGGGCCGCCACCTGGGGCAGCAGCTCGGGCGACGGCGTTTCGGTGACGCAGCCGGCAGCGGCGGTCATCACGGCCAACGCCGCGAGCAAGCTCTTGAATTTGTAGGACATTTGGTTGCGCATTCGTGCTCCACAAACTGGCAGGGCAGCCTTACGGCCGTCACATGTAGGAGGTATCGGTGTTTGTCCTACATGTGTTGCCTGGATCCCCAGACACACCTCAGCCGAGTGTAGCAGCGTTGCACGGGTTTTGGTGCAAGGGCCGCATGTCGACGCACTGTGTCACCCAACAGACACGATCTCGTCGTGAAAATAGCGTTTGCCCTGGCGTCTTTTGCAACGCACACTCCACGCGTCGCGTGCCTGTCACGCTCCCGTCCCTGTTGGTTTGCCGCCGTGACTGTATTCCGCCGCTGCAAACTGCTGATGAAGGATCCACATGAAGACCATCTGGATGCGCTCCACATTCGTTGCCGCGCTGTCGGCTCTCACCATGACGCTGGGCTGCCCTGCTGACCCCCCTGAGCCCGATGCAGGCCCCTCCCCAGAAGCAGAACCCGACCCCGAGCCCTCGGATGGCGGCGGCCAACCTGAGCCCGAGCCCACCGACGGTGGCGGACAGCCCGAGCCCGAGCCCACCGACGGCGGCGGCAACCCAGAGCCAGACCCAGAACCTTCGCAAGAACCGGCCGTGGTCACCGGCTGCGACGACGGTCTCACCGACGGTGTCGACCCAGGTGCAGACGTCTGCGAAGTCACCGCCGGCACGGGCGCTGGCACACTCATCGTCGGGGATGTCCTCACCCCCGGCGAGGTCTTCGAAGGCGGCCAGGTGCTCCTCGACGGCAACGGCGAAATCACCTGCGTGGGCTGTGGTTGTGCCGCGCAAGCCACCAACGCCACCCAGGTCATCTGCCCCGACGCCGTGGTGTCGCCAGGTCTCATCAACGCCCACGACCACTTGGGGTGGATGGGCTCGGCCCCGTACCAAGACCTCGACGCCAACGCCGACCTCAACGACGACGAACGTTGGGAGCACCGCCACGACTGGCGTCGCGGCAGCCGTGGCCACGACCGCATCAACTCGGGCCCGTCGGGTGCGTCCAACGACGCCAAGGCCCTCGGCGCCATCCGCTTCGCCCTCGGCGGCGGCACCGCCGTGTTTGGCTCGGGCTCGGTCAGCTTCATGCGCGACCTCGACGACTTCAGCCCCGGCAACATTCCTGGCGTGAACCTCCCCCACGCCAAATACGAGACCTTCCCCCTCGACGACACCGGCGGCACCCTGCGCGTGGGCAACTGCAACTACGGCGACATCGACCAGCCCGGCATCGGCGACGGCTTCTCGGCGTACGTGCCCCACGTGTCCGAAGGCATCGACGCCCAAGCCCGCAACGAGTTCCTCTGCCTCACCGGCCAGATTGAAGGGGGCCCCGACACCCTCGACGGCAACAGCTCCATCATCCACGGCGTGGGCCTGCTCCCCGCCGACGTCGCCCTCATGGCACAACGTGGCATCGGCCTGGTGTGGACGCCCCGTTCGAACATCTCCCTCTACGGCGACACCGCCCAAGTCACCATGATGCACCAACGTGGGGTGCAAATCGGTCTGGGCACCGACTGGATGCCGTCGGGCTCCATGAGCATGTTGCGCGAGCTGAAGTGCATCGACGACTTCAACGCCGAAAACCTGCAAGGCTACTTCTCAGACGAGTCGTTGTGGCGCATGGCCACCCTCGGCTCCGCCGCCACCCTCGGCATGGACAGCCGCCTCGGTGTTCTCGCCACCGGCCACGTCGGTGACGTCGCCATCTTCGCCAAGAACGGCCGCGACGCATACCGCGCCGTCATCGAAGCCAACCCTGGCGACGTCGCCCTGGTGCTCAAAGGCGGCGAGGTGCTCAACGGCAACAGCGCCGTCGTCGACGCCCTCGAAACCGGCTGTGACGAAATCGCCGACGTGTGTGGCAGCGCCAAGCGCGTGTGCGCCCAACGCGAGACGGGCTCCACGTTGTCGGCGCTCGAGTCTTCGGCCAACCTGCCCTATCCGCTGTTTGAGTGCGAGACCCCACGCAACGAGCCCACCTGCCTGCCCGCGCGCACCCTCGACGGCGACCGCGTCGATGGCTCCAACAACTACGAGGGCGTGTCGCGTGCCGACGACAGCGACGGCGACGGCATCCTCGACGCCGACGACAACTGCCCGACGGTCTTCAACCCCATTCGTCCGCTCGACAACGGCGAGCAAGGCGACGCCGACGGCGATGACCTCGGCGACGTCTGTGACCCCTGCCCCCTCGACGCCGACACCGAAGATTGCACGACGTTCAACCCCAACGACTCGGACGGCGATGGCGTCGACAACCTCGACGACAACTGCCCGATGATCGCCAACGACCAACAAGAAGACGGCGACACCGACGGCAAAGGCGACGTGTGCGACCCCTGCCCCATGTTCTCCAACCCCGGAGACGCCGGCTGCCCTGCCTCTGTTGAAGACATCAAGACCGCCGACATCATTGGCGACCGCGTGTCGATCGACGGCGACCTCGTCGTCACCGCCGTGGCCTACAACGGTTTCTGGGCCCAGCTCGACCAAGACACGCCGATGCCGTTCTCTGGCTTCTTCGTCTACGAACCCGCCTCTGAAAACCTGCCCACGCAAGGCGCCGTGATTCAAATCTCGGGTGGCACCGTGGCCGACTTCTTCGACCAACGTCAGCTGTCGTCGGTGACCTGGGTCGACCAAGGCACCACCAAAGAGCTCCCCGCTGTGGTGCTCGACGCTGCCGCCCAAGGCCAGGCCGTCACCGACGGTGGCGCCTCTGGCTACGAAGGCATGTTGGTGCAACTCGACAACGCTGAAGTCACCAACGCCATGCCCACGGCGGGGCCTGGCGACGACGGCGTCAACGAACTTGAACTCACCACCGGCGTTCGCGTCGACGACTTCTTGTTCCCTCGCGTCGACGGCATGGCCACCGTCTTCCTCGACCCCTTCCCCGAAGCTGGATTCACCTTCTCGTCGGTGAGCGGCATCTTGTCGATGCGCAACAGCTTCATGAAGGTCGGCCCTCGCGACAGCGACGACATGCTTCTTGGTCCGCCCGCCCTGCGCCACTTCACGCCCGAAGGGCCGCTGTACACCCGAGCCGGTGCGACCGGAACCCTCGACGGCACCGTGGCCAACCCGCAGCTGACCATCGTGTTGACGTCGGACGCTGAAGACGCCCCCATCACCATCGAGTTGGTCTCGGGCAACGACGCCATCCTCACCGTGCCCGCCACCGTCGAAATCGCCGCAGGCACCCGTGAAGTGGCCATTCCCGTCACTGGCGTCGCCGTCGGCACCACAAGCATCACCGCCAACATCCAAGGCGAGACCGACACCTTGTCGGTGGACGTCGAGGTCCTCGACCCTGCGGCCATCCCCGACGTCGTCAGCATCGATCCGGATGCCACCACCTTGCTCATCAACGACGTGCAGACCTACACCGTGACCCTCAGCCACCCAGCACCTGAAGGCGGGCAAGAAGTGACCGTCGCCCTCACCGGCGGCGTCGGCACCGCAGACGCGACCTTCACCGTGCAAGCCGACCTCATCACCGGCACCTTCGACGTCACCGCTGCCGCCGCGGCGGCCACCGGAACGGTGGAGGCCAGCATTGGGGGCTCCACCGCGTCTGCGTCGCTCGAGGTGGTGGATACGCCTCCGGGCACGCTCGTCATCAACGAAGTGGACTACGACCAGCCCGGCGGTGACTCTGGCGAATTCGTCGAGCTGTACAACGGCGGCCCCGAGGTCGACCTCACCGGCTACCGCTTGGTGCTCATCAACGGCAACAATGGCGACCAGTACGCCACCGAAACGTTGTCGGGCACGCTGGCCACCGGCGGGTTCCACGTCGTGACGTACCCGTCCAACGGCATCCAAAACGGCGCCCCCGATGCGGTGGCTCTGGTGAACGCTGCCAACGAACTCGTCGACGCCATCAGCTACGAAGGCGACGTGGGTTTGGTCGACTTCGGCAATGGCGACGTCAGCCTCATCTCGGGAACGGCCGCCTCGGCCGTCGACATGGGCGAAGGCTCGTTGTGCCGTCTTGCCGACGGCGTCGACACCGGCGACGATGATGCCGACTGGGGCATCTGCCCGACCATCACCGAAGGCATGGCCAACGTCGCGCCCTGAGGCTGCTGCCTAGGCATGCAAAAGGCCCCCGTTTTGGGGGCCTTTTTGTTTTGGGATCAGACGGGGGGCAGGGGTCGTCGTTCTCAAGATGGGAGGGTCCATTCTCAACATCGAGTGCCGTACACGAGATGGGAGGTGCGGTTTTCGGTGGGGAGGGTTGGCTGCTGGAAGGGAGGCGTTTTCTTTTTACACCACTGTAAGAAAAGGCTTTTTCGTTGACGAAGGGTGGGGAATGCCTAAGCTGGTGGGGCTGCAGCGGCATGTGCACGTGGTGCTCGCAGAAGACGGCCTTTCTCGCTGGGGTGGGAGGGGTTCAGTGAGAGAAGGTCGCCGCCTTTTCAGGCGGAAGGTGCTTGTCGCTCGTGTCGCTCGAAGCTGTGACCTGGCTTTGGTGAGGATGCGTGCGGCCGCAGGGCAATTCCCACATAACCAACTGTATCCAAAAGAAAAAACCCACCCCGTCACCGGGGTGGGTGCATTCAACAATGCCAACAAAGCCTACCGAAAGGCACTCCCCTGCGGCGCCACCAGCCGCACACCGTCGCCAATGGGGTTGAAACCGTCGTAGCCCCCCAACATCAGCCCCACATCGCCCTCTCCCCCCGGAATCGCCGGCGAAAACCCCCGCGGCTTGGGTGTGTCGCCCTCCGGCGTCAACGCCGTCAGCACCTCATCCTCAAGCGTCAGCTGCCACAGGTCGCTCAGCGGTTCATCCAGCACCGCGATGTCACCAGCGGCGCCAAACCCGAAGATGGCCTCGCTCCCGTCGGGGGCGACCCGCAACCAAGGCGTCCGACGCCCGGGCAAGGAGACGCCGAGGGGCACCTCCCGCCAGGTCTCGTCGTCGAGGTGGTAGCGCCACACATCTGCCTGCAGGGCGGTGTCGAACCCAGCGAACATCAGCAGCTCGCGGCTGCCGGGCACGTACGCCAGCGCATGGTCGTAGCGCCCGGTGGGCACCGTGCCCTGCACATTCACGGGCGCCCACAAGTCGGTGTTGGGGTTGAACAAGTAGACGGTGTTGGAGCGCTCGCCGGTGTCGGTGCCACCGCCGAAGAGCACAAAGCGGTCGTCGTCGGGGACATACACCAGACTGCAGCCGTAGGCCTCATCCGGTTGGGTGGGCGAGGTCAGCTGGGTGAAGGTGTCGTTGTTGTCGTCGTAGCGCCACGTTTCAGTGTGAATGACCGGGCGGCCGAGCGTCTCGTCGTAGTCGCCACGACCACCGACGAACAACGCGAGCCCGCGCGTCGGGTCGTAGGCGGCGCAACCGCAGTAGCGCACGTCCGGGCCGGTGCCGTCGCGTTTGGCCAGCGTGGCGGGCACGGTGTTGGCGTCGATGGTCCAGACGTCTGCGAGAAGGTCGCCGTCGAATTCGCCACGCTCGCTGCCGCCGAACAACAAGGACGTGCCATCGCCGCGGTCGGCGACGACGAAGCCCCAGCGGTCTTCGGGGTGGTGCTCAACGCTGTCGTCAAAACCTTCGGCGGTCCACGTCAACGTCTCCGGGACGAAGGGGGCCGGCTCGCCTGCGTCTTCAATGCCAGCATCGTCGGGGCCGCTGGTGTCGCATCCGGCGCTCAGCGTCGTCAACGTCACGCCAAAGGCCATCATGCAGAAAGTCGAACATCGCATGTCGTCTCCATCGCCGGTGCCGTCGTCGACACCAATTGCGAATCGCCTTGCCAGACGAGCAGAGAACTGCTGTCAAACAAGGCGAACGTCAGGCCGACGGCGGCACCGCCAGCAGCGCCACGCGTCCTAGGGGAGGACGCGGTGGCCATTCGTCGAGCCGAAGCTCGACGCCAGAGTCAACTCAGGGGCAGTTGTGCCACCAAGCCATGTCTTGGTCTTTGGGGTCTGGGGTCTCGACCTCGGGCGGGGGTGCCTTTTGGTTGGTGAGCACTGGGTTGGTCATGATGCCGAGAGCGACGAGGAGCGCGGTGAACAGAGTCATGAGGTCTCCACCTGAACGGTGCTGTGTGTGTACGGAGGCAACGTAGCATAAGGTAGGCCAACTCCAAGCACTTCTGGATCTCTTTGTTTTTCAGGCACATCCCGTTCTGTGCCAGCTTCGACCGCCCTGTCGACTGTGCGCACACCCAGCAGGAGTGTGCGCCGGCGATCAGTGGATGCACACTTTTCTCGCCTTTGCGCACAGCCAGTTGCGGCCCCTGCGTCCTTTGCTGTCTGTCGATCGGCCGTGCGCATTGGTGGATGTGCAACGCCGGATTCTCTGCTATGCGCCTTGTGCCTTACGGAGGACCCAGTGCTGCTGGTCATCGACGTCGGAAACACAAATACAGTCATCGGCTTGTACGATGGCGACGACCTCGTGCATCACTTCCGCATCTCCACCACGCGGGGGCGCACGTCGGATGAGCTGGGCGACCTGTTGCTCGCCCTTCTCGAGCGGCGTGGGGTCGAGGCTGGCGACATTGAGGGATCCATCTTGGCGTCGGTGGTGCCTCCTTTGAACCGTGCCCTTCGCCAGGCCTGCGAGCAGTATTTCTCGTCGTCACCGTTGGTGGTCGGCCCCGGCCTGAAGACCGGCATGCCCATCTTGACGGATCAACCCGCAGAGGTCGGCGCCGACCGCATCGTCAACGCCGTCGCCGCCCACCACCTCAAGGCCGACGAACACCGCGATCACGGCCTCATCGTCGTCGACTTCGGCACCGCCACCACCTTCGACGTCGTCAATCCCAAAGGGCAGTACCTCGGCGGCGCCATCGCCCCGGGCATCGACATCTCGATGGATGCCCTCTTTTCTCACGCCGCCAAACTCCCGCGCGTCGAGCTCAAACGCCCGGCAACCATCATCGGCAAGAACACCGTCACCGCTTTGCAGTCGGGCTTGTTCTACGGCTACGTCGGCCTCGTCGACGAGCTGGTGACCCGCATGCAAGACGAGGCCGACTTCGAAACGCAGGTGCTCGCCACCGGCGGCCTCGCCGTTCATTTCTCAGAGGTGTCGCGCACCATCAAGCACATCGACGACCACCTCACCCTCAAAGGCCTGCGTCTGCTGTACGCCAACAATCGTGACGCCAAAGACGCGGCCCCCAAGTCGAAACCCAAAAAGGGCGCCACCGCATAGAGGCAGGCGAACGACGCCCGCCCCTTGGCCCCTTCCAACCGGCGCTGAGCGCCCTGGACGAGACATGTCCCTTCCTGAAGACGAAACCCCCACCCCTCCAGAAGCAGAAGCGGCTGAGGCTCCGGCTGCTCCCGAAGCGGCGGCTGCCGACGACAACGTTGTCGAAGAAGCACCTGCCAAAGCCGACGCCCACCTCGAAAAAGTCTACGACGACCCCAAAGAGCAGGCCAACTACGAAGCCCGCGAGGCGGCCGCCGATGATGTGTTTGCGACGCCATCTGACGACGTGGGCCACGACTCCGACGACGATGACGACGACGACCGCTTCGGCGACCTCATCGACGACTTGCCTGAAGGCGACGCCGAAGAAGCGGCCACGCAAGCCCCCACCGACGACGAGCGCAAAGCCGACGAACACGTCGAGGGCGAAGCGGCGGCCGAAGACCACGCCATCCCGCTGGAGCAGATCGACGACGACGCTTTGTGGGTGGTGCGCCGCCTGCGCGCCAAGGGCTACGAGGCCTACCTCACCGGCGGATGCGTGCGCGATTTGCTCCTCGGCCGTTCGCCCAAAGACTTCGACGTCGCCACCGCAGCAACCCCCAATGAAGTGCGCTCGGTGTTTCGCAACTGCCGCCTCGTCGGACGTCGCTTTCGCCTGGCCCACGTGTTCTTCCCTGGCGGCAAGGTCATCGAGACGGCCACCTTCCGCGCCAACCCCCTTGAGGTGGCCGAAGAAGAAGAGCTGCCAGAAGACTTGCTCGTCGAGCGCGACAATGTGTGGGGCGACGTCGAGCAAGACGCCCGTCGTCGTGACCTGACCATCAACGGTTTGTTCTACGACCCTGTCGGCGGCAAGGTGCTCGACTACGTCGACGGCATCAAAGACCTCGAAGCCCGCACCATTCGCACCATCGGCGACCCACAGATTCGTTTTCGCGAAGACCCTGTCCGCATCTTGCGGGTGGTGAAGTTCGCCACGCGCTTGGGCTTTGACGTCGAGGCGGAGACGCTGCAGGCGATGAAAGACACCGTGGGCGAACTCACCCGCTGTGCCCAAGCCCGTCTGCAAGAAGAGATGGTGCGTCTGTTTGCGTCGTCGCACGCTGAAGAATGCTTGAAGCTGATGGAAGTCGTCGGCGTCGAGGCGGTGCTCTTCCCCGAGGTGCGGGCGTCGCTCGACCTCGACCTTGAGCCGCTGCCTCCGCCGGAGCCGCCGGCTGTCGAGCCCCCTGCGGACGACGTCAAAGCCGAAGCCAAAGCTGAAGACGTCGCTGCCGACGAAGCCAAAGCTGAAGACGTCGCTGCCGACGAAGCCAAAGCCGAAGAGGCGCCTGCCGAAGAAGCCAAAGCTGAAGAGGCGCCTGCCGACGAGGCCAAGGCAGAAGAAGCCAAAGCTGAAGATGCACCCGCCGACGAAGGCACCGCCGAAGACGCTCCTTCTGACGAGGTCAAAGCCGAAGGCGACGCCGACGCTTCTGAAGACGCGTCCGGCGACGCCGAGACTGCAGCAGCAGACGGCGAAGGCGAGGGAGAGGGCGATCGCCGTGGCCGTCGTCGTCGTCGTCGTGGGCGCCGCGGCAACAAAGGCGAAGGCGAAGCAGAAGCTGCACCGGTGGGCGTGCCCGCTCCGGTGCTGGTGCTGCCCACCAAAGAGGAGCGCAACGCGCGCTTCACGTCGCTGGTGAAAGCTCTCGACGAAGTGCGTTCGCGCGACGCCGACGTGTCAACGGCGGTGGTGTTGTCGACGTTGTTCTTGGCTGGGTACGAGGCGGTCACCGCCTCCACCGAAGACGAAGAAGCTTGGCTCGACAAGGTGTGCGATCAGTGGACGGAGCGCATGCGCATGACCCGTCGCGACCGTGAGGGCATGCGGGTGCTGCTGAACCACCTGCCGCTGTTTCGGCCCGGCCAGCGTCATGGCGCCGCCGCGCGCAACATGGTGCAGCGTCCGTGGTTTAAAGAAGCCTTGTTGCTGTTCACCATCAGCGAATTCGCCAAGGGCAACGACCTCGGTGACGTCGCCAAATGGAAAGCCATCGCCGCCCACTACAGCGCCGATTACCGGCAGTCGCGTCCGGGTGAACGTGAGCCACGCCCCCGCCGCAACCGTCGGCGCTCGTCGTCGAACCGCCGACGTCGGGGCCGTTGATGCGCTGTGCGCTGCTTGCCGTGCTGCTGGGGCTGTCGTCGTCGACGACGGCCCTTGCCGCTCCTGCCCCCAAAGACGGCACCCCCACCGTCTTTCTCGTGCGCCACGCCGAAAAGGTGGACGAGAGCCGCGACCCCGACCTCTCGGAGGCGGGCCGGCGCCGAGCCCAACAACTGAAGCGTTTCTTCAGCGACGCTGGCGTCACGAGGCTGTTCTGCACGCAATACAAGCGCACACAGCAGACGTTGCAGCCTTTGTCAGATGCCGTCGGCAAACCCTGTCAGATGGTGCGCGCCCAAGAGCCCGACGCCTTGGTCGCGCAGATTCGCCGGCTGAACACGTCGGAGGTCGTCGTCGTCGCAGGGCACTCCAACACCCTCGCCACCATCGCCGAAAAGCTGGGCGCCCCCAAAGGCCAGCTGAAGGTGGCGCACCACCACTATGACGACGTGGTGCTGTTGAAACTGACGAAGCACGGCACGTACCTGCTGCGCTTGCACACGGGCCCGGCCAACCCGGCCGCCAAGCCCGCGAAGGCGAAATAGCCAACGACGTCGTCGTCAGCGGTTGAGCACGTAGCCGAGAAAGTCTTCGACGAGGGCGGGCGCACAGGCGTCGATGCCGTCGCCGACGAGTTCGTCTTTCATGGCGGGGTCGAGCGCGCCCTCGATGCCGAGTGCGGCCGACGCCGACGCCGCCACGCGCAGGGCACGCGACGGCATGGCCACCAACGTCATCTCGCACTTCACCTCGACGAGGGAGACGTCGCCCTGCTTGCCTTCGGTGATCGACCGGATGCGCAGCATGACGCCGTAACCCTTTTGTTTTTCGTCGTCGGTGAAGGCCCACTGCCGTTTCTTGCTGGCCCCGATGGCGGCCTTGACGCCGTCATGCAGGCGCGTTTTGAGCTCAGGTCTCCCCGTGTTGGCGACGTCGTCGACGGGAAAGACCACGACGCTGACTGCGCCCCCTTGCCCGGCCGCCGCCGACTTGGGCTTGGCCTTTTGCAGCAAGGCCAACGCCGCCTTGGCCTCACGTCGCACCAGCTTTGACTTGTCTTCGTCGACGGCCAACTGCAACGCGCGCAGCGCTTTGGGGTCGCCCACCTGCCCCAGCCCTCGGGCAGCCGCCGCGCGCACTTGTTCGCTCTTGTCGCCGAGCATTCCCTGCAAAATGCGCCTGGCGTTTTTGTCGCCAGACTTGGCCACGGCGGCGACGGCGACGATGCGCACCTTCGGGCGTTTGTCTTCGAGCGACTCCAAGACCTTCATCGACAGGCCCTCTGCGAACGAAGTTGGCGCCGCCAGAAGACCCGCCAGAAGAACCACCAGCGTCGTCCACGCCATCAGGCGCCGCAAAGCGGGCAAATTCCTGCAGAAATCGGTTCGAAATGCGTGCACCTTGACATCCATGTCAATGCTGAATACCCAATGGGCGCGAACGAGGGCCAACCTGGAGCCTAGTGCATGAGCAGAAGCAGCGCCGAACAAGACACCACCACCGCTCAGGTTGCCTCCAAACAGAGCAGGGCGACCAAATCGAGCAAGAAGGCGCCTGCGAAGGCCAAGACGTCGACGTCCAAAAAGAGCACGCGCAGCAAAAAAAGCAGTGGCAAGGGCGCCAAGGCTGGCTCGAAAAAAGACGACCGCCGCAAAGAGATTCTCCTCGCGGCCATCCGGGTGTTTGCCGAGCGCGGCTACCATGGCTGCCGCATCTCCGACATCGCCGACGAGGCTGGCGTCGCCTACGGGCTCGTCTACCACTACTTCGGCAACAAAGACGGCCTGCTGCGCACCATCTTCGAGAAGAACTGGGGCGTGTTCTCACGCGCCATCCACGACATCTATGAGTCTGACCTCAGCGGCCGTGAAAAGATCGAACGCTTCATCGACTGGATGGTCGGCAGCTACGAGCTGAGCCCTGAAGTGCTCAAGGTGCTGCTGCTGGAGTTCGGCCGCAGCTCTCGCATCGGCGACACCATCAAAGACCCTGAGCTGCAAGCCGTGTTTAAGGTCTTCGCCAAGACGTTCGCCCAAGCCCAACGCGAAAACACGTTGGACCCAAGCATCGATCCCAACGCCCTGGGCCTCATTTTCTTCGCCGCCATCGAAGCCGGCCTGGTGCAGGTGGTGCTGCCCCACCACGAAGGCAAAGAGCGCACCACCGACGACGACCGCATCGCGCTCGACAACTTGCGCAACACGGTGCGGGGGTTGTTCTTGCCGAAACCTCTGCCAGCTTAGGAATCATCTACGTCGGCGTAGCGCACCACGCGCGCCTCGCAGGTCGGGCACACGGTCTCCAACGTCTGCAGCTCGCTGTCGCCCATGTGCGTCGTCGACATTTGGGTGTCGTCGACGGTGAGTGCCTGGCCACAACGACAGGTCAGCGTCGCTTTGTACGCCTCGAATGCTGCGGCAGAAGCGAACGTGAGCGGCTCAGTGGCCCGTTCACCTGCGGCAAACGTCGTCTTGCGGGCAAAACGTCGACGACGAACGAGTGCGCGTCCTCCTGACAACGCCCACGCCAACGCCATGCCGAGCAAGATGCCGGGCCACCACCGCGTTTCGACGCGCACCACCGTCGCCGTCGATGTCGCTGCCGCCGTCGGCAGCCGAAACTTGGTCATGCGCTGCGCGGCCAACGTTTGCGCCTTGTGCTGCGGCAGCTGGGCGTGAAGCACATGGTCTTGGCGGGTGCGGCCGTCGACCACCAAGCGAAATCCGTCGGGCAACGGCTTCGACTGCACCTGCACCACGAACGCGGGAGATGTGAACTTGCGGCCGTCCCCCTGTGTGGTCGCGGCCAAGTGCGCGGGCTGTTGCTCGACGACAAAGCCTGCTTGCCGCACCTCGACGACGTGGCGCACGTGCTGTGGATGGGTCACCGCCCACGGGTGACGACGCGCCGCTTTCACGGGCGCCTGCAAGATGCCGTCGAGGGCCCAGGCCCGCACCGACTCGGTGAGCGACGACCACCCCGCTGGCGCCATGAACGCCTGCTGCATGACCAAAACGTTCTGTGCCTCGTCGTCGACGACCTTCACGCGCTGGGCCAGCCGTGTGCCAGGCATCAGAGACTGGTAGTAGGCGAGCGCGTCGTCGTCGATGCGGGCTTTGCCGTCGACGAGCACCTCTCGCTGGGCTTCGGCTTCGAAACCGCGATAGGTGGTGCGCAGGTGAATCATCGCCGGCAGCCCTTCGCCTTGGCTGACGTAGGCCTCGTCGACGTCGACGAGCGGTGCCGCCGCAAATGTCGGCTCCGGCAGTTTGCGCAGGCCGCCTTTTTCGTCGCCGACGACGAGGCCGTGCCCCAACCCTCGCACCTGGCGCGTCGGCAATGGCCCTCGCTGCCGAAACCGCGTCGGGTCCAACAACAGCTCGGCGCCGTCGACGTCGACGAGCGCAACGACGTGGTCGAAGTGGTTGCCCGGCTGCTTGTGCTGCAGGGCGCGGCCCATGCGCGTGTCGACGAGCACGGGGACGGCGTGGACGCCCACTTCGGCCAGCAGGGCGCGCAGCAACACCACCTTGTCTTTGCAGTCGCCGTATCTCTTTTGCAGCACGTCGTCGGGCGCGTGGGGCACGAGGCTGTGGGCGCCGATCTCCATCCCCAGATACCGAATGTCGTCTTGCACGAACTGCAAGATGGCTTTCACCTTCTCGGTCGACGTCGACAGCGATTGAAAGGGCGCCGCTGCCTGCTCGACCACAGACGGGTCTTTGGCGACGACGGCGTACAGCGGGCGCGCCCATCGCCGCACGTCGTCCCACGACGCAAACGTCGACAGTGTCGCCTGCGGGTGCGTGACGTGCCACGTCGGCACCCACGGCTCTGGGTGCGGCAGCACGTCGACACGAGAGTGCCAGGTCCACGTGGTGTGTTTGTCGGTGGTGCTCTTCGTCGCCGGCGACGCTCCCCCCTCGAGCCGCACCTGCACCGGCAACGACGACGGCGCCGTCACCTGGGTGTGCGTCACGTGCACGCCCGGGTGGGCGACATACACCTGCTGCGACACCTGCCCCTTCAACGACGGGTGGCTGCCGACCACCGAGTAGGCGACGTCGACGACGTCCCCCGGACGTGTGCCGTGCAAGATGAGCATCTTGGTTTTGTGCCCGTTCAACATGCGGCGCGAGAGGTCGGCCTCCTGCTGCATGTCGTGCCAATCGGCCGCGGCCAAGGCATTGATGACGTCGTCACCGCGGTGGATGCGTGCGTGGTGCAACTGCAAGCGCTGGTACGGCGCCACCGTCATGCTCACCGTGGATCCGTCTTGCACGCCTTCGGCCGTGCGCAGCTCAGAGGCGGTGTGAAAGAACTGATGAAGCCCACCCTCGTCGTCAAACCGCAGCTGGTTGTCGACGAGGAGGTGACGCACCGGGCCCGGCCGCTGCGTCAAAGGCACCGTGGGCACGTCGACACGCGCCGCCCATGCGGGTGTGGTCACCGTCGGAGGAGGCGGCGCTGCCTGCGCAGACGACGACGTCAACGTCGCCCCGACCAGCAGGCTGAGCAACAACACGTGTTTCACGGCGCGTCGGTGGGCGGACGGTGCTCGACCTTGCCCGCCAACCCCGTCGACACCAGCACCTTGTTGGCGTCGGTGACAAGAACGGCCTCGACGCCGTCCATGCGCTCGACGAGAGCCATCCCGTCTTTGGCGCCCAACACGAAGACGGCGGTGCTCAACGCGTCGGCGTCGAGGGCCCCCGTTGCCAGCACCGTGGCCGAGCGCAGTCCGCGTGCCGGCTTGCCGGTGCGCGGGTCGAGGACGTGGTGGTACCGCACCTTGTCTTTGAAGAAGAACTTCTCGTAGTCGCCGGTGGTCATCACCGCGCCCGCCGTCGTCGACAACGCCGCAAAATAGCCCTGGGCACGGGGGTCTTGAATGCCCACCTTCCAGGGCTGGTTGTCTTTCATGCCACGCACCACGAGGTCGCCGCCGGCGGAGACGATGAAGTCTTTGACGCCGAGGGACTCGAGTTTTTGCGCTGCCAAGTCGAGCGCGTGGCCTTTGCCGATGCCTGCCAACGACATGCGCATGCCCTTGCGACGCAAGAAGGCGGTGCGTGCCGCAGGGTCGAGCAAGAGGTCGGCATGCGACACCAACGCCCGTTGCTGCTCGATGAGCGCGTCGTCGGGAACATCGGGAGCGACGTCGACCGGTGCCTCAGGCGACGCAGGAGGCGTGCCAGCGTCGGTGCTCTTTGCCACCGTCAACACCGGGTCGTTGGCCCGGTATCGCCAGACACCTTTAAGTGCAGCGTAGGTGGCGTCGAAAGCGCCTTGCGTGAGTTGGCTCAGGCGTTGGCTCTCGAGGAGCAGGTTGAACACCTCAGGCGACACAGCCACCGGAGCGACGCCAGCGTTGGCGTTGACGCGCGCGATGTCGCTGTCGTCTTTGGTGTCGTCGAGGAGGGTGGCCACGCGCGACAGTTCGGCAAAGGCGGCTTCGAGGTGGGCGGCCACCAACCGGGCCTCAGCGTCGGTGTGTGCCGTCGCCAGGATTTGCACCTGCGTGCCAAACGCCGTGCGGTCGCGGCGCACGATGCGCAGGCGCAGCTTCTTGTCGTCGGAGGCGGCTGCTTCGCCGCCCTTGCTGCCATTGGCGTCGGCATCGCCGTCGGCCAGGGCCACATTGGAGAACAAACTCGTCGTCGTCATCACCCCGAGGGCAAGGGCCCCCAGCGTCGAGCGCGCCCGAGCACCAACTGCCCGAAAACCAGCAGCCCAAAAACCAGGAGCCGGACAACCAGGAGACCGAAGCACAGCAGAACAAAGCGAGAACTGAGAGGACATCTGTCTATCTCCAATGCTGCCTGCGTTTTGGCACACACCGCGCGCAAAAGGCCAGCGCCGCTGGACGCCTCAGCTGTCGGCGTTGGGGTCGGCGGTGTCGTCGACGATGCGCACGGGCACCGACGGCTGCAGCAAACGCCGCGTGGCGGGCAACAGCAACACCAGCAGCAACACGGCCGCGACTGCGGCGGGCGCCCCCAGCCGCAGCGTGCACCCTGCTGCGAACGCCACGAGCATGGCCCAGCCGATGGCGCGGGCCTGCAGAAACAAGAACAAGCCGACGACGCCGACGACGCCGAGCCCCACAAAGAAAGGCGCAAACCAGGTGGGGTCCATGCCGGCGTCGGTGACGACTTGCGCCCAACGTCCGTAGTCGAGAACGCGTCCGTCCGACAGGAGCACGGCGCCCGGCACGTCGAACAACTGCTCACCGGCGATTTGCCGTGCGATGAAATGCCCGCGCCACAGCGCGTATGCACCGTCGACGAGGTGCCACACGCTGAGGCCCAAGGTGGCGACGAGGATCAAACGAACCTGAGGGAGCATGCCCTGCCCTATGGCGTCGTCGACGCGGGCGCCGTTTGCGGAGCAGGTGCCGGCGCTTTTTGCGCGTCGAGAGCCTTTTGCACCGATGCCGTCAGCGTCGGCTTGGTCTTTTTGTATTTGGCCTTCTTCGACTGGCTCTTCACCGCGTCAAACAACGCAGGGATGGCTTGGAAGTTGGCGCGGTTGGCAATCCACGACGGAATGGAGCCGCCTGGGTTGGTGTACACGTAGTACGTTGCCTTGGTTTTTTTGCCGCCGTCGATGGGCTCAAGCACCCAGTAGCCGTCGTTGATGTTCAGACGCACGGCGCCGTCTTTGGGCTTGGGCCCAAGGTGGTTGGCGGGCGTCCACACGTTTTTGTAGACGACCTGGCCGGCCTTGTTGACAAAGCTTTTGTCGGTGATGCGCAACGTGTAGTCGCGGTTGGAGACCAAGGGCATCTCCAGATACTGGTAGGTGATGACGCTGTCGCCCTTGCCCTTCTTCAGCGTCGACACCTTGGTGTAGGGCATGAAGTCTTTGTAGTTGGCCACGTCGTCGACGACGTTCTTCACCACCCAGTTGGGTGCGTTGATGGTGCCGATGGCCTTGACCTCTTTGACGTCGGAGCCCTCTTTGTCGCGGTTGTAGATGACCACGCCGTCTTCGACGCCGGCCTTTTCCCATCCGCCAGCAGTGGCCGGGAGGGCGGCCAGCAATGCACCAATCAATACAGCGACAAGACGAAGAGGTGAGCGACGCATAAGGCTCCTTGAGGTCGGGACGCAGAGCATAGACGACGTCGGCGCAAAGGTCATTCGACGTCGAGGTGAGGCACACATCACAGGCGTTCTTTGAGGCCCGTCTGCACGACGTCTTTCATGTGTTTGACGTCTTCACTCAACCACGCCCGGGCCAAGCGCCGGGTGATGAAGCGGCTGTAAAGGGCGTCGACGACCGACTCAAGCTCATCGAGGCAGCTCATGCGCAAGTCGATGATGGCATCGAGCGGGAGCTTGGGTTTGGCCGCCGGCTTCTTCTTTTTGTCGTCGTCAAACAAAGGCTGGTCTTCGTCGGGGTCGGTGAACAGGTCGGGGAGTTTGACCCCCGAGAAGCCACCGTCTTTCGACGACATGGTGAACTCATAGACACGGCTGTCGAGGGCCATGACCAACGACAGACTGTCGATGAAAGCGCCGCGGCGAATGGCCGAGAACAACTCCCCGCCGCCGTCGACGTCAGGGCCATTGAGGGTGACTTTGGCGCCGGCGTCGTCGAGGGGATGCAGCGCGGCGCGCTTGCCCATGGCGAATTGCACGCGCTCGCCCTCGGGGGCGATGTCTTTGTCGGCGAAGGCGTCGGGGAGGTGGAGGTCCCAGCCTTCGTCTTCGAGGTGAAAGTACAACCAGGTGAGAAACTCGGGGCCGAGAAAGTCTTTGTCGGCCACCTGGGTGACGTGCTTGGGCGCAGGTGCGCTTTTGTCTTGGTCGTCGGGGCGCATGGGCTCCTCGTCGTCGGCCATCGGAGGCAAGAAGGGTCAGTCGAACGGGTTCTCGTCGGCGTCTTCACGGGGGGGAGGCGGGTCGAACACGGTCTCAGGCATCAGCCCCTCCAAGATGGAGCGCGCACGGTCGGACAGGTCGAGGTCGAAGGCACGGCGCGCGTAGTTGCTGACGTCGAAGGGCAGCCCAAAGGTGCGCTCAAACAAGGCGCTGATGCGTTCGGTGACGATCTTGCCGCGGCCGAACACGCGCACTTCGTTGGTCGACGTGTTCCACACCAACTCGACGACTTTGGAGCGGGGCAGCACCTTCTGGCGAAGCTCCGCCTGAATGGCGAGTTCGATGGTGCGCTTCAGCTTCTTGTCGACCTTCTCGCCGGTCTCTTGCTCGACCTCTTCGATGCGCTCTTGCACCTTGTGTTTGAACAACGCGGTGGGCAGCACCACTTTGTCTTCGCGGTAGGCGAGGCAGATGAGGTCGGTGAAATGAAAGCGGTCGCGGGTGATGGGGTGTTTGTCGTCGTAGGGGGCCTCAAAAGGCGCCCATCCCGCCGACTCCAACTCTTCGCTCTCGGCGGTCAGCGGCACAAACCGCCGGGCTTCGAGGTCGCGCTCGAAGGTGTCGATGTCGACATCGACGTCGGCGACGCGAATGCGCATGTAAGAAGCGGAGCCTTTGAGGGCGCCCATGAGACAGCCTTTCGGTGAAGACGACAGACGGGGCCGCAGGCCCGGCAGCGAGGAGTGCAGCGCATAGCACTGTCAAATCGACGACGCCAAGCCTGAGTCGGAGCGACCGGCACAGCAAACAAGTGAGCGGCTCACGGCGACGTCCGTCCCATGCGTCGCAGTGAGATCTCCTGTGTCGAAGCTCACCCCCGTCGACGGGTTTGTGGTGCAGAACACCCACGTCGGGTGGGTCATGGGCGACGTCGAATCCGAACACCCCCACGCCGACCGCGACACAAATGTCGGTGTTTTGCTGTGCAGCCCTCAGAATTGCCGTGGCAACACCGCTGTTCATCGCAGAAGTTGGGCTTCGGCACGGATTCTGTATGTGTCTCGCAGCGAGAGACAGGGTTTGGTCGGTTGACTGAGTGGTTTGACAGCAATGAATGCCTCGTGTCATCCGTCGTCCGACTGCTTGCGACGCCTCGCTCTGAGGCGAACCGCCCCTGCTTTGCGTGCTGCACAAGCAGCCGAAGGAGACCCACATGAGATTTTTGCCTGCCCCCTCTGTTCTGCGCCTGTCGCTGCTGAGCGTCACCTTTGGTGCCGCCCTCATGACCGGCTGCGTCGGCACCGGCGAAGGCCTGGAGCCTGAGCCCAGCCCCACCGAAGACGGTGGTGTTGAAGGCTGCGTCGCCGACACCGACTGCGAAGGCGACGACCTTTGCCACCCCGACACCGGTGAGTGTGTTGCCAACTGCGGCATCGAAACCGACGCCTGCACCGGCGAGACCCCGGTGTGCAACGAAGACAACGGGGGCACCCGTCCTCTCGACGACCCCGACTACTACAACCTCTGCATCTGCTCCGACACGTCCTGTGGCGACGGCTTTGTGTGCAACGCCTCCAACGGCCTTTGCGAAGAAGACACCGCCTGCACCGAAGACATCGACTGTGAAGAAGGCTTTGTCTGCGACGTCGCCAGCGGCGATTGCGTGGCCGACGAGTGCACCGAAGACGCCGACTGCGAAGAAGGCTTTGTCTGCGACATCGCCTCCGGCGAGTGCATCGACGACAGCTGCACCGAAGCGGCCGACTGCGACGCCAACCAAGACTGCGATCTCCTCACCGGCGAATGCTTCGACCTCTGCACCGACGTCGGCGCCCAAGACACCTGCTTGGCCGAAGAAATCTGCGTCTACGACGGCACCTGCGCCGAGCCCTGCGACACCGACACCTGCCTCCTCGCCAACGAGCTCTGCCTGAGCAACACCGAAGACGCCGACTTCAACAGCTGCGTCGCGCCCGACCTCGAAACCGCCCGTTGCCCTTCGGCCGACGAGTTCGAGTTCACCCGTGACGCCGAAGGCCCAGTCATTTGGGACGTCGAGTACTACCGTGAAGCTGCCTTCGACGGCGACTGCGCTGGCCAACAAGGCCCCAACGCCTACGTCGTCGACTTCTTCTACCAAGACGCCGAAGGCGACGCCTACGCCGCTCACGGTGCCGACGCCTACAGCGCCTTCATGTGGGCCGAAGCTGGTGGCGACCCCCTCGTCTCCACCCTTCCCCTCGAGTTCGGCGACGACGCCACCGCCTCCACCGGCGACGTGGGCATGGTCATCTGCTTCAACTCCGAGCCTGCTGAACTGGCCGTGCAGATCGAAGACAGCCTCGGCAACTTGTCGAACGCTGGCTGCGGCGCCCTCGTGACCGAGTGAGCCACACCGTCGCTGCTCAGCAGTGACGTCGAAGACGCCCTCCACACGGAGGGCGTTTTTCTTTTGCGCTACGGCAGGAGCTTTGTGGGCTCCAGCGGATGCAACCCAGTCGCCAGCGGTTGCGGGAGTTGGCGCAGGCCGGCGTCGAGATCGTCCCAGTCGTCGTCGTCAAACGCATTCAGCAGACGTTGCCAAACGTTGGCGTCCGATGACGCCCACGCTGCGGGCAGAGGGTCGATGTCGCTCCAGTTCGGCGCGGCGTCGTCGTCGCTGAGGTACATGCACACCACGCCAAGTCGAGCGCCAACCGTGCGCAGTTCTGTCGGCAACGCCATGTCGACGACACGAATGTGCGGCGCCGGCACGTGGCCACGGCTGAGGTCGGTGAGGATGGCGACGCGCGTTGGCTCCACGTCGACGACGACGGCAGGATTCGCGCAGCCCTGCATGAAGTGCTGACGCACACGCTGACGCCACAACCACGCGGCCACCACAGGAAGCACCCAGCCGGCCAACGCCCACGGGCTCGACACGGCCCATGCGGCAGCCCCCACCCCAGCGGCCATCGCCGCAATGCTGACGAAGGGCGCCGGCTTGAAGCGCGCGTATGTCCAAACGGCGGGCTGTATGTATCCCGGCGTCGATGCCGCACTCTCCCCTCGGGTCGGAACCCAGCTGTCGTCGTGCGGAGGCATCCCCTGCAGCAGCCCTTGGGCGTCAAGGTCGTGCACCACGCCGTCGACCTGCCATTCACGGGCAAACTGCGCGATGCATTGGGCCAGCCGCTGCATCTCTGTCTCGTCGTCGTCAGAGAAAGCGGCCGGGTCGATGCTGAGCAGCTGTTGCATGCGTTGCATGGCCAACCCAAACCAACCGACAGGAACGGGAGCCGCTTCAGCCAACGCCACGTCGACAGCGACGAGCACCAGTCGAAGGTCTTGCACGTCGCCGCTGTACAGCAGTGCATACAACGGACGCATCATGGCGTGGGTCGCGGCCCCCGACTGGGCCAGCAACATCAGGGTGCGCTCGTCGAGGGGGTGGGCTTGCAGGCGCGTCAGCAGCCCTTTGCGCGCCTGGTGCTTGCGGTCTTTGTGCAACAACACATCCGCCAGCAGATGGTCGGTGGCGGCCGATTGCACGTCGTCAGCGAGGTCGTGTGCAAGCCGCAGGGCGCCTGAAAAGTCGCCCTCGTCCATGCGCAGCTCGACGTCGAGCATCTGCAACGCGAGCATGTGGGGCTCGCGCTCGCGCAAGGCATCCACACGCCGTCGGCAGAGGTCGAGGTCACCTTGCGCGCGGGCGTGGTGGGCGAGCTGCAAACGGGCGACATCGACGTGATGGGCGCTGAGATGTGCCTCACCCCACAACAGCAATGCCTCACGGGCTTCGGCAAACGCGGCCGCAAACGACGGCATGGGCGGCACCGCCAGTGCTTGCTGCACGTCCGACCACACCTGCAGTTGGTGTGGAGGCGCGACGTCGTGTTGCACCCACTCGACGACGCCATCGAGGCGGTCGGTCTCGACGAGGATGTGGGCCAGCCCTCCGTGCGACACCCCCGCCGCCATCGCCGTTCGACAGGTGCGGGCGCAACGTTGGGGGTCGTGGTCTTTGTCGGCCAGCGCCGCCAACAGCTGCAGCGTGCCGTGCGTGGGATGTGCCGCGGCCGCTTCTTTGGCCTTGGCGAACGCTTTTTTCGGCTCGTCTTGCGACAGCAGAACCTCGACGTGGAGACACTCGCGTTCTGCGATGACGTCGACGGCGGTGGCCGACGTAAGGGATGGTGCGCCCAGCCTCGCCATGCTTCGTTCGAGGTTGCCCTGCTCCATGTGAAAACGGGCGTCGACGAGGGCAACTTCTGCCTCACCCATCCGCGCTTGTTGGTCGCTGGAGGGAGGCAGCCATTCGCCGCCTTGCGCGGCCCGCAACTTCAACATGGTGGCGTAGGCGTCGGGCGAAAACACGAACCGGCGCATGAAGTGCTGTTGCGCGAGGATGGCGCGCGGCCATTTCGCCAGCTGGGCATTGCTGCTGACCAATCCGTCGAGCACAGCGGGGTGCCCAGGCCACCGCGTGGCCAGTGACCGCCACAACGCGCGGGCGTGCAACACGTCGCCGTTGGTGGTGGCGATCTCTGCGTCGAGGAGGTGGGCGGCGAAGTTGTGCGGATGCGCGCGTCGCAGTCGACGGAGGTCGTCGCGCGCTTGCGTCCACAATCCGGCCGCGCGCGTGAGCTCGACCCACTGTAAACCCAACGCGGGGTGGTCGGTGACGACGTCCACATGAGAGAGCCAACGTTGAACGTGCGCCAACAAGGCCCCCGCCCTCGACGACACCAAGTCGACGCCGACCTCTGTCAGCAACGTCTGCACGAACGCCAACGCCGGCGTGGCGACATACGCCCCTGCCGCCAACCGCGCCATGAGTGTCTCGGCCTCGACGCTGTGCTCGCCGTTCGGCGCGAGCGCCCACGACGACACCGGTAGGTGGTGCACGACAAACGCCAGCAGTTGTGCTTGCTGGTCCCACCGCAGGTCGCCGGCCAATGCTCGCTTCTCGAGGGCGACAAACCGCTCGTCGTCGGCGTTGACGTCGCCGCGGCGCCAAGCGCTTGCAAACGCTTCAACGGCGTCGTCTTTGGCGGCCGCCTCCTCCCACCATGTCGTCGTCGGTGACGCCAGCGCCTTGGACGGCGACACGGGCGTCTGCGGCGTCTCACTCAACGCGGCGCGCACCATCGGCGGGCACTCGTCGTCGGGAAGCCACACCTTGGCCCGCTCTGCTGCCTCACGCGCCCGTCGACGGGCGCCCTGCCAAAGGTACCAGGTGCACAGCTGCTCCCAAGTGTGCGGCAGCCGCGGGCGCATCTGGGTGGCCTCTTGCAGCGCGCCGTCAACTTCAACGCCGTCGGACCCAAACGCCAACAACAACGCCGCCCGTGCCAACTTGGGTTCGACCAAGTCGGGGTGCACCGCCACGGCGTCGTCGAGACCGGCCTTGACGGCAGCATAGTCGTCGTCGCGTGCATGCAAGGCGCGCGCTTGGTGCATCCATTGCCACGCCTCGGGCTCCATCTCGACCGCGACGTCGATGGCAACCTTGGCCTCGTCGACGCGACCCAACTGCTGCAGGGCTTCGGCACGTTGGGCGTAGAGAAACGCGGCCACCTGCCCCGACCAAAGGGCGCGGTCGATGCGCTGCAATGCGTCGGCAAAAGCGCCGTGCAACATCATGCGTTGCAGCTGCAACATGCGCGTCAGAGGCAGGTCTTCTCGTCGAGACAGGAGCCCAACCCGTGGGGCCCCCGCACGCACCTCGCCGTCGTCCGGCCCCCCGTCGAGCATGCGGTCCAAAACGGCGCCGTCGGCCAACTGCAAAGCCGCCCACGCCCGCGCCACCGGGTGGGTGTCTTGTTCGAGCCACGCCGCACTCATGCGCGACAGCTGCAGAGGCGTGAACAGCACACCCGATGCCACGAGGTGTCGTCGGATGTCGGTTTCGACATTGCACCCGTCGAGGTCGTCGAAGGCCGCCTGGGCCTCGTCGACGTCGGCCACCGCCAGCGCCCTTTGCAGCTCGAGCAGCCGTTCGCCGCGTGGGGCCAGCCACCCCTCCTCCACGTCAATGTCGTCGTCGACGTGGGTCAAGGCCCACACCACATTGTCGTTCAGCCCGTACACCTCGTCGAGGTCGTCGTAGCTGCGAAACCACACCAAGGGCGCAGACGGGTCGCGCACCCGCAACAGTTGCAGCCCGTCGTCGTACCCGCAGATGACCTCGATGTGGTGCTCGCGCACCCCCATGAGCGGCGCCAGCAGACTCACGCCCTTGTCGAGGAGCGCGCACAGCACCTCGACGTCGGCACGCACGGGGCGCAGCACAAACCCCCGCTCTCGCAACACCTGCGCCATGCGCCACAACAGGGTGCCGTGTTGTCCGTCCATGGCCGCGTACAGCTCTTTGACGTCGAGAACATGGCCTCGCGTCGCCGCCGCCATGGCCACGGCAGTCGGCACACACGTCGGCCCCGTCTGGCTTTGCAGCGGCGCCACCAGCAACTGCGCCGATGGCCCTGGTGTCGCCGTGGAGAACCGGGTGCGCAAATCGTCGTCATCGATGGCCTCCTCGGCCAACGCTTGGGCGCGGACAACCTCCCCCGACGACCACAACGCCAACACATGCAACGGCGCCAGCTCGTTGTTGAACGCATCGCCCCATTTGGCGCGCGTGTCGTCGAGCAGCTGGGCCAACGGCGCCCATGCCGCCGTCGACGCCCACACCACCGACAGGCCAAGTTCGATGGAGATGTCGTCGAACGACGTCGCCAGCGCCGCCTTCAAGGTCTCTTCAGCAGCTGCTGCATCGCCCGCACTCAGTTGCGCGTGGGCCAACAAAGCCCTCGCCCGCATCCATTCGGGAGCCAACGCCGTGGCCTTTGCGGCGTGCTCGACAGACGCCTCCCACAGGCTCAGACGCAGAGCGCCGTAGGCCAGCTCGTATTGCACGTGCGCGTCGTCGACGGCCGCCACCTTCTGCCGAAGCCGCTCGTAGCTGGCCTTGCGATGCAGGGCACCGGCATGAGCGGCGCGCACGGCATCGGCGTACGCGGCTTCGTCGTCGTCGAGCTTGTTGTCGACGGCGTCGATGACCGCCACGGCTCGCAACATTCGGCCTCGACGACACAGGTCGCGAGCATGGGCGAGCTGCAGGCCGACGTTGTCGGGAAACCTGCGCAACGCCAGCCGCACCACAGCGCCGGCGCGCGCTGCACGCTGGTGGGCCCGCAGCACGGCCTGCGCCAACAAAAAGTCGTCGGGGGTGGGGCGGACGTCGTCGTCACCCGACAGCATCTGCAGCAGGTGCCATGCCTGTCGGGCATCGCCTGCGGCAAATGCAGCAGCGGCCGCTTCATAAGGCGGCGACACCGCTGGGGCGCGCAAGCGTGATTCGACAAACATGCCCGACCGTACCCTCGCACCAGCAGGTGCCCAACGGCCGGTCAACTCGGCCCAGAAGGAGACATTGGCGCCTGCATCCTTGGCAGATGCCGGACGCATCCGATGCTGAAATGGCGCATCTGATGAAAGTCACAGGACATTTGGCGCAAATCTGCCACACTCAGATGTATGCACTTGTGTTGACTTGACCCACCTTTGCGAAGGCATTGACCCATGACCCAGCTGGCTGCACTTTCAGAATCTCCTGCGGCTGGCGCTCGTCTCACCCTCGTCAGCACCGCACTTCGAACTCTCATGCGCCTCAGCGTCCTCTCCCTGCTTCTCGCCAGCGCGTCTTTGACGGCCGCGGTGCCAGTGCGCAGCCAAGACGCCGCCACGTCGCCGTACCTCACGGCCCTGCAGGCCCAATTCGACGTCGTCGACCTCGCGCAGGGCGACCTCGACGGCGACGGCAAAGACGAAACCGCGGTGTGCTTCAAGGTGCCCGACGACGACGGACTTCAGGGCGGGTTTGCCGTTCTCTCGTCGCCAGGGGCCCTCGCCCAAGTGCAGACCCAACTGTTCATTCGCGACGGGCACTGCGAACGCGTGAAGATCAAAGGCCGCAAGGTGGGCATCCAGCTCGTCGGCGGCACGCTGAAAAAACCCAAGACCTTGGTGTTCACCTACGGCAAAACGCTCGCCTTTCGCAGCGAAGACGGCCACGTGCTGCATGGCGCCGAGGTGACCTCCTCGTTGGCCAGCTCCCTCGACGGACACCCCAACGTCGCTGTCCTCGACGGAAACGCCCGCACCTCCTGGGCCGAAGCCGAGCAAGGCACGGCCATTGGCGAAGAGCTCACGCTGACGTTTCAGGCGCCCTTCCACGTCGGCTACGTCGCGGTGGTGCCGGGCCACGGCCAATCCGAGCGCAGCTTCCGCGATCACAACCGTCTGCACCGCGGTTCCTTCCGCGCCCAAACCCCCGCCGACCTCGGCGACGCCGCGGCCGGCATCGACTTCGAAGCACTTGGCCTCGAAGCCGGCGGCGACCGTGTGCGCTTCACCGTCGAGAACCAGCCCTCCGTGGCGTTCATCAAGCTCGACAAGGCCAACGTCAGCCGCCTGAAGCTGCGCATCGAAAGCGTCTACTTGGGCAACCGCAAAGACGACACCCACATCGCTGAAGTCGAGCCCATCCCCGCCTTCACCGTCGACGAGCTCATCCAAGGCAAGCGCCCCGTCCCTGTAGCTGTGAAGACGACCGCGCCCCAAGGCGACGACCAACCGGCGTCGAACTTGCCCCCAGCGCCACCGCCCCACGTCGACGACGGCAGCAAGAGCAAGTCGGCGCTGGATGCGTTGGACAAGGCGGAGAACCCTCTCCTCTCCGGCGACGACTGGTAGTTGGGTCATTGCTGCGCAATGACCTTGGCGACCATTTGCGGGAAGCATGACGTTGGTGCCTGCCGGTCGACATCGTCCTGCAAACGGTCGAAGTTTCCTGACGTCGGGTCATTGCGATGCAATGACCTTGCGAGCATTTGCTTCTGCAAATGCTCGATGTCGTCTGAGGTCCACCGTTGTCGACGGCTGAGGCTAAATGTCGCCGGCTGCAACGCGGTCGGCTGCGGTGGGTCCGGCCGTCGACACGGCGCGCTGGTGCACCCAGTCGGCCACCCGTCGGGCGATCTCGTCGCCCTCATGGTCGACCGTCAACATGTGGGCGGAGTTCTCCAGCCACAGCAACTCTTTGTCGTCGTGGGAGGCCGCGTCGAACAACGACTGCGGCGCCTTTGGATGCACCGTCTTGTCGTGTTTGCCGTAGGCCACCAGCAAGGGCATATCGACGGTCTCCATCAACGGGCGCGCGCCCTTCACCAGCAGGTGAAACTGGTAGGCCGTCTCTGTCGGCAGCGTCTTGTAGGCCCACACTTTTGAAGGGCCGTGCTCGCTCAAGCAGTCGCTCTCGCCGAACGACATCTGCTTCACCAAGTACCTCCACCACACAGAATGCGGCAGCAACCGGGTGCGCAAAAACAACGCGGGCGCGAGCGCGACGAGCCCTTTGATGTCGTCGTGGTTCTGCAACGCATGCAGGCTCATGAGCACACCCGCCGACTGCGCCACGACAAAGACTTGGTCGGTCTTCTGCTTGAGATCGTGCAGGGCTTCATCGACGCTCTCGACCCACTCCGACCACGTCGACTGCGCGAAGTCTTCGATGCTGGTGCCATGGCGCGCGACCCGCACGCCCGACACCGTGTGGCCGTGCTGGTGAATGGCCTGGGCCACGGGCAACATCTCCGACGGCGTCGCCGACAAGCCATGCACGCACAGCACGCCGGTGCCGCCTCCATCGAGGTAAAACGAATCGGGCAAGAGGACGTCGGAGGCCATGAATTCATCATGCGCCCGGCGCCCGTGCCAGACAAGGGCACGACGCCCAAATGCGTCACAAAACCGCTGCTGCATTTGCATTTGCGGCCGCCAGCGACGAAAACCGAGCTGTGGGCGTCGCTGCGGTGACGCCGAGGAGTGCCCCATGTTGTCGACTGATGATGTTCGCATCGAGCGTCTGCGCCCGCTGTTGCCGCCCGCCATCTTGATGGAAGAGCTGCCGCTCGACGACGTCCGTGCCGAACAAGTCACCGCCCGCCGCAAAGAGGTCGCCGACGTCATCCATGGCAAAGACGACCGGCTGCTCGTCGTCGTGGGCCCCTGCTCCATTCACGACACCGACGCCGCCCTCGAATACGCGCAGAAACTTGCGCCGTTGGCGCAGCAGCATCAAGACGACCTCGTCGTCGTCATGCGCACCTACTTTGAAAAACCACGCACCATCGTCGGCTGGAAGGGCCTCATCAACGACCCCCACCTCGACGACACCTTTGCCATCAACGAAGGGTTGCGCAAAGCACGTCGCTTCCTCCTCGACGTGCTCGACACGGGGCTGTGCCCGGCCACCGAATTCCTTGACCCCATCTCTCCGCAGTTCGTCGCCGACCTCGTCGCCTGGGGCGCCATCGGCGCCCGCACCTCAGAGAGCCAGGTGCACCGCGAACTCGCGTCTGGTTTGTCGATGTCGGTGGGCTTCAAAAACGGCACCGCCGGCAGCGTGCAAATCGCTGTCGACGCCATTCGTTCGGCCGCCCACCCCCACCACTTCTTGTCGGTCACCAAGCAAGGCCTTGCCGCCATCGTCGGCACCCACGGCAACCCCGACTGCCACCTCATCTTGCGCGGCGGCAAAAGCGGGCCCAACCACGACGCCGACAGCGTGCAAAAAGCCGTCGACGCCCTCAGCCAAAGCGGTGCCAACCCAAGGGTGATGATCGACTGCTCCCACGCCAACAGCGGCAAAGACCACGACAAGCAGCCGGACGTCCTCGACGAAATTTGCCAGCAAGTCGAAGGCGGCAACAGCCACATCACGGGCGTGATGATCGAGTCGTTCTTGAAAGACGGCCGCCAAGATGTGGTCGCTGGCCAAGACCTCGAATACGGCCTCAGCATCACCGACAAATGCCTGAGCCTTGACCGCACCGCCCCGCTGTTGCAGCGCATGTCCGCAGCCGTGCAAAAGCGTCGTTCTTGAGCGTCAACAGCCTTTGACGCAGCGCAGCAAGACTCAACTGTATTGTCACTCGCAGTGACATGGCTGTCACTGAAATGGCGAAAGTCTGTGAAGGTGCATTGACCAGTTGCGCCACGTCGACAACGGTGCCGCCGGCAGCGGGGGCCGCTTTCCCTGCTGCAAGCGGGAGCAAGCGTGGCAGGCATCACCCTCACCTCCATCCAGAAGAGCTACGGCGACACCCACGTCGTCAAAGGGCTCGACCTCGACATTCAAGACGGCGAGTTCATCGTGCTGGTGGGCCCGTCTGGATGTGGCAAATCGACGACGTTGCGGATGATCGCCGGCCTCGAAACCATCACCGGCGGTGAGTTGAAGATCGACGACGTCGTCGTCAATGAGACGCCTCCCGGCGACCGCGACCTCGCCATGGTCTTTCAGTCGTATGCGCTCTACCCCCACATGAGCGTGCGCGACAACATCGGCTTCGGCCTGAAGGTGCGCAAAACCCCCAAGGCCACCCTCGACGAGAAGGTCAACGAAGTCGCCACCATGCTCGGCCTCGACGAGCTGCTCGACCGAAAGCCCGCCCAACTGTCCGGCGGTCAACGCCAACGCGTGGCCATGGCCCGCGCCATCGTGCGCCGCCCCAAAGCCTTCTTGTTCGACGAGCCCCTCTCGAACCTCGACGCCAAGCTGCGCACCGAAGTGCGCGCCGAAATCGCCCGCCTCCGTCGACAACTCGGCACCACCACGGTGTACGTCACCCACGACCAAGTCGAGGCCATGACCCTCGCCGACCGCGTCGTCGTCTTGAACGAAGGCATCGCCCAACAAATCGGCACGCCCCTCGAGGTGTACCGCACCCCCAAGAACAAATTCGTCGCGGGCTTCTTGGGCACGCCGACCATGAACTTCATCGACGGCACGACGACAGACGGCGTGTTCGCCTCGCCCGAAGAGACGCTCTACGACATTCCCGCTGCGCCTGAGGGCACGGTGTGCGTCGGCGCGCGTCCCCACGACATCTGGGCCGCCGACGAGGTGCACGACGTCGAGAACGCGTTTCAACTCGGCGAGCTCGAGGTCGACGTCGTCGAACGGCTCGGGCCCGAGACCTTCGTGTTCGGCTTCGCCTCTGGCCACCGCATCGCCGCACGCGCCCCCGTCGACAGCGACGTCGAGCCCGGCGCGAAGTTGCCGCTGTTCATCAGCAAAGACCACCTCCACTTCTTCAGCGCCACCGGCGATCGCCTGGAGGCCTGATGCAGCTCTCGACGACGAACAAGGCGTTGAGATGGCTCAGCGCAATGGCTCTGCTCATGTCGACGGCGCTGTCGTCATCGACGTGGGCCGCACAGCAAGAAGACGGTGAAGACCCGCGCCCCGAGGTGGTGCTGTGGCACGCCTATCGCGCCGAAGAAGCCAAAGCCCTCGAGGTGTGGGCCCAACAGGTGAACACCACCGAGAAGCGCTACCGCATCAAAGTCTTGGGCGTGCCCTACGACGCCTTCCTCGACAAGATCACCGCCGCCATCCCCCGTGGCAAAGGGCCCGACGTCTTCATCGCCGCCCACGACTCCATTGGCGACTGGGCCGAAGCCGGCACCATCGCGCCCGTCGAGAGCCAAGTCGACCCCGGCTTTTTGAGCCGCTTTCACGACGGGCTCATCCCGGCCCTGCTCTACGAACGTCGCACAGAAGAAAAGCCCGTCGACAAAGACGACAAACACGCCGAGGTCATCACCAACCTGCGCAAGCTGTTGCCGACGTCGAAGGGCGGCCCGTCGCTGTACGGCATTCCCCTGGCGTTCAAGTCGATCGCCTTGTGGCGCAACACCAAGCTCGCGCCCAATGCGCCGTCGACGTGGAGTGAACTTCTCGACGTCGCCAAAGCCAAAACCGGCGACGGCACCTACGGCCTCGTCTACGAAAACCGCGACCTCTACTACCACGTCGGCTTGTTGCACGCGTTTGGCGGCGCTCTCTTCGACGACAACGAGCGTCCGACGGTGAACACGCCGGCGTTCGCGCGGTCGCTGAAGTTCACCATGTCGCTCGGAAGCGAGCACAAAGTGCTGCCGCAAGAGGTGTCGGGCACCTTGGTCAGCGGCCTCTTCAACCAAAACAAAGCGGCATACATCATCACCGGCCCCTGGGCGTGGGGCGACATCGACCAGAAGGCCGTCGACTTTGCCGTGTCGCCGTTGCCAAAGGTCGACGTCGCTGTCGACGGAGAGAAGCCCGCCGGCGACGCGCGGATGAAGCCGTTTCTCACCGTCGAGGCCGCCATGGTCTCCGGACGCTCGCGCCACCCTGCCCTCGCCGTTGACGTCGCCAAACGTTTGGCTGCTGGCGACGCCAGCCCCATCCGTTTGTTGCAGGGCTTGCAGCCGGTGGCGTTGAAAGAAACGTGGGCCCTCCTCGACAAACGCGTGGCCGAAGGTGGATTCGACCGGCAGGCGAACTTCTTGCGCGCGTTTCGCGAGCAGCTGCCCGCGACGGTGCCGACGCCCAACACGCCGGCGATGAAGAGCATGTGGGGCCCCGTCGGCCTCGCCATGGGCGAGACGCTGGGCCAAGGCACAGAGCCGTCGAAGACCCTCGCCGTCGCCCAGAAACAACTCGAAAGCCAGCTGAAAGAAGTCGCGCGCAGCAATGACGACGTCGACCCCACGTCGTTCTACGCCGTCATCACCCTCCTGGGCTTGATGCTCATCGCCTGGATGCTGCTGAAGATGAAGCAACAAGGCGGCGCCAAACAACTGGCCAGCGACGTCGTCGAGCAGAAAGCGGCGTATGCGTATGCGGCGCCAGCGATGATCGGCATGCTCGTCTTGGTGTTCGTGCCGTTTGCCCTCGGCGTCGGCATGGGCTTCTTCAAGCACACCTGGGGCAACTACAGCTTTGTCGGCTTGCGCAACTTCGTGAGCATCCTCGCCGGCAGCGACAGCCGCTTTGTGTACACGTTGGGCATGACGGTGTTGTGGACGGCGTCGAACGTCTTCCTGCACGTCGCCATCGGCGTGTTTTTGGCGTTGGTGTTGAGCCAAGCCCGTCTGAAATACCGCACTGTGTACCGGGTGTTGTTCATCATCCCGTGGGCGGTGCCGAACTACATCACGGCCCTCATCTGGAAAGGCATGTTCCACCCCGAGTTCGGCGCCATCAACGCGCTCCTCGGCACCGACGGGTTCAGTTGGATGAACCACACCTGGAGCGCCTTCGTCGCCAACCTCGCCACCAACACGTGGTTGGGCTTCCCCTTCATGATGGTCACGGCGCTCGGCGGCCTCACCGCCATCCCCAAAGACTTGTACGAGGCTGCCGAGCTCGACGGTGCTGGCCCGCTGTCGCGCTTCTGGAACATCACCCTTCCCTTGCTGAAACCCACCCTCGCCCCCGCCATCGTGTTGGGCACGGTGTGGACGTTCAACATGTTCAACGTCATCTACCTCGTCAGTGGCGGCGCGCCCGGCGGTTCGACCGACATCCTCATCACAGAAGCATTCCGGTGGGCCTTCGAGCGCGGCCAAGGCGGCGCCTTCGGCTACGCAGCGTCGTACTCCACGCTCATCTTCTTGATGTTGCTCAGCTACAATTGGGCATCACAGCGGGTGACCAAGGCCATCGAAGAGGGGGCGTCATGAGCGACCGTCCAGGACAAAAAGGCACCCTCCTCCTCGTCGCCAGCCACGCTTTGTTGCTGTTGGTGAGCGTCATTGTGCTCTACCCCGTGTTGTGGGTGGTGCGCATGGCCTTGACGCCGTCGCAGAGCTTCGCGGTCGGGTTCAGCCCCATCCCTGACAACCCCAGCTTGCAGAACTTTGCCGACGTCATCGGCACCACCGACCTCAGCGGCACGTGGATTTTCGGGCACCAGCTGGCGAACTCCATCATCGTGTCGCTCGCCACTGCCGTCGTCGGCGTCGGCTTGGCGACGAGTGCGGCGTACGCCTTCAGCCGGTTCAAGTTCCCCGGCAAAGACCTCGGCATGAACGCCTTGTTGGTCACGCAGATGTTCCCGGGGACGATGATGATGATCCCCCTGTACATCTTGCTCGACGAGGCCGGCCTCCTCGACACGCGCATGGGCCTGGTGCTGGTGTATGCGACGACGTCGATTCCGTTCTCGACGTGGATGCTCAAGGGCTACTTCGACACCATCCCCAAAGACCTCGAAGAAGCCGCCCGCATGGACGGTGCATCGACGCTGACCATCTTCTTCAGCGTCATCTTGCCGTTGGCGAAGCCCGCCATCGCCATCACGGGGTTGTTCTCGTTCATGACGGCGTGGAATGAGTTCATCATCGCCGCCAAGTTCATGAACGAAGCCACCAGCTACACCTTGCCGGTACTGCTGCAGGGATACGTCGGCGCCAAGTCGACGGCGTGGGGACACTTCGCGGCCGGCGCCATCTTGGTGTCGACGCCGGTGATGGCACTGTTCTTCTTCTTGCAGAAGAGCTTGGTCGAAGGGCTGACCGCTGGGTCTGTCAAAGGGTAGCGTCGAGGTTTCTGTTGCTTCAGGAGCCAGCATGCCCAAACCGAAAGTTGCGACCTGCTTGTGGGTCAACCATGACGCCGAAGACATGGCCGACTTCTACGTCTCCGTCGTCGACGACTCGAGCGTCGACAATGTGATGCGCAAAGACGACGGCACCGCGCTCGTCGTCGAGCTCCAACTCGCCGGCATGCCCGTTCAGCTGCTCGCAGGCGGAGACATGTTCAAGCTGGACGAGGCGGCGTCCATCGTCGTGCACACCGACAGCCAAGACGAGACCGACGCGTTGTGGGGCAAGCTCACCGCCGACGGCGGGCAAGAAAGCATGTGCGGCTGGTGCAAAGACAAGTTCGGGGTCTCTTGGCAGGTGGTGCCACGCGCATTGCACGGGCTCTTCGGCGCCGACGACAAAGCTGCCGCCGGACGGGCCATGGCTGCAATGATGCAGATGAAAAAGATCGACATTGATGCCCTGCAAAGGGCCTTTGACGACGACGGCGCCTAACGCGGCTACATGGGAAACGGCGCCCACTGGGTGCGCCCGACGATGGCCATCAGTTGGGCTTGCGCGTGCTGGTCGTGCGGCACTTGGGCCACATGACGACGGAGATGCACGGCAGCGCCGACGATGTCTCCCTTGTTGAGCGATGCGGTCGCCATTGCACGGGCGTGCACGGCGGCGTTCTGCCACATCTCTTCACGCAGCGGTGGCGGCCGCGTGTCGTCGGACGGCAGCGGCGGCAACGTCAGGCGAAAGCGCTGCGCCAACTGTTGGGCGTAGCCCAAGACGTTGGGGTCGTCGGCGAGAAGCACCGCCGCCCGCCACGCCGCAAAGCAGGCTTCGATGAACTGCGGCGGCTGCGCACGCAACAACGCGTCGACGCGGTGCAATTCGGCCTGCCCCTGGTCGGAGCGCAGCCGTGCCGTCGTCGTCGCGGGCGACTGCATCAACGCCGCCAGCAGCGTCGGGTAGTGCGCTTTGACGAATCGAATCAGCGGCTGCAGTTCGTGCAACACAGCCCGCGCCGACGGGAACCGATGGTCAGGCTCTTTTTGCAGCAGACGTTGCACCACCCAGTCGAGGGCGAGGGGGACGTCGGGCGCCAGCATGAAGGGCTCGTTGATGTCGCTCTCGACGACACGAAACAACGAGACGTTGAACTTCTCGGCCTGAAAGGGGCTCACGCCGGTGAGCATCTCGTAGAGCAAGACGCCCACGGCCCACAGGTCGGTGCGCGCGTCGACGGGAGCGCCGTGGGCTTGCTCGGGCGCCATATAGGGCGCACTGCCGAGGGTCTCGCCCGCTTGCGTCGGGCCGTCGCCGCCTTGCTGCCGGGCAATGCCGAAGTCGCCGACGGCGACGCGTCCGTCGAGAGAGAGAAAGACATTCTCAGGCTTGAGGTCGCGGTGGATGATGCGCGTGGCGTGGGCGTGAGACAACGCTTCGAGAATGGGCTCCAGGAGGAGCACGGCGGCCGCGGCAGGCAGGCGCCCGGTGCGCTGCATGAGCTGTTTGAGGGTGCCGCCGTCGAAGAACCCCTGCACCATGTAAGGCGAGCGTTTGTGGGAGCCGAAGTCGACGACGGGCACGATGGCGGGGTGCTCCAAGTCGCGCATCAGCTTCACCGACCGCCGAAAGCGGGTGAGCTCTTGGGCGTCGTACCGGGCGTTGTTGTCGAGAAGCTTCAGCGCGAAGAACTCGCCTTCGGGGTCTTCGACGACGTAGACCTCGGACGTGGCGCCTTTGCCCAACCGCTCGATGACCTTGTAGTCGTCGATGCTGAACGACTGAAACACCGGTCGCTGCTCGAGCTCGGTCTCTTCGCTGGAGGGCACGATGTCGAGGTTGGGACGCTCGAAGAACGACGTCGACTCTCCGACGACGACGTCGAGCCTGCCCTTCGCTTGCAGCCGCGACACGATCTCTTCGCGCGACGGTTTGCGTCGTTTGTTGGGGTCGGTGTCGACGGGTTCGAGGGCGTTGGGGTCAAGCAAGGGGGCGCCGTCGGCCGAGAAGGGCCCGTCTGGCCGAAAGTGCAATCCGGTTTTGCTCGCAGCCTCTGACGACGGCAAGAACTCAAAGTCTTGCGTGCCGAGTTCGAAAACGTCTTCCACTTTGGTTTCGTTGGCGCTGGCGGCCGCAGCGACGTTCGGGCTCTGCACCGTGTCGGTGCCGCCTGCGAAGACGTCTTTGTCGTCGGTGAGGGCGACGGCGGTGGCCTCGCGGGTGGGGGCATCAAAGATGCCTGGGTCGGGTTGCAGCACCAGCCCCGTGGCGACGGCGGTCGAGTGCTCAGGCTCGGCGCCGAAGAGGTCGAACAGCAGTGCTTTCACGTCTTGTTCGGTGCCGAGGTAGGCGGCGTGTTCAGACAGCCCCAACAAGCTCGCCTCTTTGGCCACCGATGGGTCGGTGAAGGCGACCTGCAAGACGTCGCCCTGCTTGCCGAAGGGCACCGCCAGCAGGCGCCACCAAATGTCGTTGTCTTCGTCGAGGTCGGCAGCGCGGATGGGTGGCGACGTCAACATGGGCGTGGTGGCACGTGGCAGGTGGGTGACGGCACACAGCACTTTGAGCACGTCGTCAGCGTCACAGCCCGCCTTGCGCAAGCGGTAGGTGAAGGTGCCGCCACGGGTGCGCATGGCGTGTCGGGCCTTGGTGACTTGCTCTTTGGTGGCCACGCCGCGCGCCAGCAGTTCTTCGACGAAGCGGTCGCTCATGAGGCGCTCTCGTCGTCACCCGACGCTTTGGTGGCGACGTCGCCCAAGATGCGCTTGACGGTGAAGAGAAACGGCAAGTGCATGAAGGGTTTGATGATGTATTCGGCCGCGCCCAACGCCAGGCCCTTCTTCGCCGACTCTGGGGTGTCATAGGCGGCGGTCATGATGATGACGGGAATGGACTTCGTCGTCGGGTCTTGCTTGAGGCGCTCGCAAACTTCGAAGCCGTCCATGACGGGCAAGTTCACGTCGAGGATCAACAGGTCGGGCCGGTCGCGCATGGCGGCCACCAGGCCGGCTTGGCCGTCGGCGGCGGAGGTCACCAAATACCCCTCCTTCTTGAGGAGCTTGGTGAGAATCTGCAGCAGGTTGGCGTCGTCTTCGACGACGACGATGTGCTTGGGCATGCCATCCTCAACTGAACGCAACGGCGTCGGCTGGTCTGTCGTGGTTCGTAGCAGATCCGTCGACAAATGCCGACATTCGTGGGTCGACACCACGTTGTGTCTCACCTCTGCGTCGGCTGCGTCACATCGCTGGCGTCGAGCTGGGCCCGCACAAACGCGAGTCGCTCATCCAAAATGCGGGCATCACGCCCATCGACAACGTCGTCGAGGAGCTGACTCCACCACACCTTGGCGTCGTCGGTGCCGAGAGCGATGACGTCTTGCAACACGGCGTGGGCGGCCGCCGTTCGCTCAGAGCGACTCTTGCCCGGCAAGGTTTGCAGCAGACGGATGCGGCCGGGCGGCAGTCGTCGGATGCACCGTCGAGCGTGCCACCACGCCAGACCCAGCACAGGCAACGCCACGAGGTCGGTGGGGTCGGCGGTGTTGGTCCATGACACGCCCAACATGCGTCCGAAAGCCTCCCAATGTGCTGTCGACGACGGGCCCACCTGCAACCAAGTGAAGAACACCGCCGTCGCGGCCACCGCCACCGCCACCTGTCGCATGCGAGGCGTGGCCCCCCTCGATGCTCCTGGCCACAGCGTCGACGCCAACAGCATCGCCAAGTTGAACAGTGTCACCAACAACAGCGGAAAGAAAAACACGCCGGCGAAGTCGCTCAGCTTGCCGGTGAGCGCCGACGGCGCGTGCACTTTGAAGACGTGGTCGTTGAGCAGCAGCACCACCACCGCCAACACCGGCGCCGGGCGCAACAACAACGTCGTCGGCCATTGCCTTGCTGCAAACGTCTCTTCGGGCGCCACCTGCGCGAAGAGAGCATGGCCCCAAGCCCCCGCTGACGACGTCACTTGCTGCATGTGTGCAGCGTAACAACTCCTTTGACGACACGCGCGACAGATGCATCTGCAATTCGTTAGGGTGCAGCCTCGGAGGCCGCCATGCGCGCACTGTGTTTGTTTGCATTCGTCATCGCGCTTGCCGCGCCCGCCGCGGCGCAGTCGGCCCCAGACGACGCTGCGGCGGCTGCGCCCGCGCAACAGCTGATCCCCAAAGGCTCGGTGCTCGTGCTCGACGTTCGCACCGACAACAAAGACGGCGCCGAGCTTGCGCGCAGCTTGTCAGACTACCTGCAAGCCCGACTCAGCCAGCTTCCCGGACGCCAAGTCATCAGCAGCTTTGAAGTCGCCCAAATGATGGACCTCGAAGCCCAAAAGGCGGCGGTCGGTTGTGACGACGCTGGATGCATCGCCGAAATCGCGTCGGCCATGGACACCGACACCGTCATCTTCTCGCGCCTCTCGCGGCTGGGCGACAAATGGATGCTGCGGATCACGTTCTACGACGCGCGCGACGGCAGAGCCAAAGGCCGCCTGCTCGTCGCTGCCGAAGACGAAGAGGTGCTGCTCAAGCGCATGGACCGACAGCTCACACGCGCCCTCGTCGGCAACGATGGAGGCGGCGGCCCCCGCCGCGCCAAAAGCGGCGGCGTGTCGTGGTTGATGGTGGCAGGCACCGGCGGCCTTGGGTTTGGGCTGGTGGCTGGCGGGCTCGCCGTGGCCACCACCGCGGGCTTGATGGCCTTCGGCGGCTCTGACGTCATCAACGTGAAAGAGAACCCGGCTCTGTGGGCCGTCCCCGTCGCCAGCGGCGTTGTCGCCACGGGGGCGTTGGTGCTCGGCGGCGCCGCCCTCGGCGTCGGCATGCTGTCGGAGTAGCGGTCGACGACGCTGTCGCTATTGCGGCGGCACCCAGTGGTCGACGTGGTCGATGGCCGCAAAGGCCTCGACGTCGGCCCCGCCCGGCAAGAAGATGCTGTTGGGCAACGCTGCCGCACAGAACCCATGCCGTGGGACGGCCATGGGTTCGAACGACATCCAGCCGTCGTCGAGGGTGAACCCCTCCACATTGTTGAACACGCCGGTGGCGTTGGGAGCGCCCTCTCCGCCGAACACCACGAGCATGTCGTCGAGCACGGCCGCCGCCGCTCCAGCCCTCGACGTGGGCATGTCGTCGTCGCGCAGCCACGCGGTCTTGTCGGCATTGAGCACAAAGGTGTGGGGGTTGTGGGCGCCGATGCTGACGGCTCGGCCGCCCGCGGTGACGATGCGGCCGTCGACGACGCCAGCGACGAGGTGGTCGAGGGCTTCTGGCAACGCTGGCCCCGCCACCCACGTGTCGTCGTTGGGCTGGTAGCGCCACACCGAAGCGATGGCCGCCGGGTATTGAAAGCCGCCCACCACCCACACCTCGTCGTCGAGGACAACGGCGATGCCCGCACCGCGCTCGGCGCCTGCCGGCATGCTGGCGATGGGGTCCCAGCCGGTGCCCGCCGCATTCAACTTGTAGGCGTTGCCCGACGGGCGGAACCCGCTGACGAGGTAGCCCAACACCAAGACGTCGTCGCCCACCGCAGCGACCTGCGCGTGGTGCAACGGCTCCGGCAGACGTGGACCTTCTCTCCAACTGTCGTCGTCAGGGTTGTAGATGTGCACGGTGTCGACCATCTGCGCGCCAGGAGATGCGCCATAGCCACCCACCACCCACACCTCGCCGTCGTGCACCACACACGCCGTTTCTTGGCGCGCCACAGGCAGCGCTTGCAGCGTGTGCCAGCCCTCAGCGACGACTCCAGCGTCGCCGACGACACCGGCATCCTCGACGTCACCTCCGTCGTTGACGTCGGGCGCCGCGGCAGGCTCAACACTCGGAGACGGGTCGGGCGTGCCGGATTCGCAGGCCACCAAACAGAGGCTGCCACTCCACAGAAACGCGCGAAGCATGGTGTGTGTGAATGTCGTCATGGGTCCCCCGCGGTGTGGGCGTTGATGTCGTCGTCAAAGAACAGGCGTTGGGCGTTGTGTCGGCTGACGTTGTGCAACGTCTCTTCGTCGAGCCCCATCTGCACCAGGTGTTTGAGTTCGCGGTCCCACGCGTAGGGCAACGACGGAAAGTCGCTGCCGTACAACACGCGGTCGCTGAAGTGCGCAAACACGTCGAGGGGAACATCGATGGGGAAATACCCGCCCAACATCATGGTGGTGTCGACGTGCAGGTTCTCGTGCTTCTCCATCAACTTGAAATAGGCGGCGAATTCGTCGGCGCCGAGGTGGGGCACCACCAGCTTCAAATGGGGAAACGACGTGAGCACCGCGTCGACGCGCTCGGCGCTGCAGATGGCAGGGATGTCGACGCCATAGGCTGGGCTTTGGGGCTCGCGTCCGGCGTGCATCACGAGGGGCATGCCACGGGCTTCGCAAGCGGCGTACACGTCGTGGAGGTCGTCGGCGTCGGGCGCAAACCGCTGCACATGGCAATGCAGTTTGACGCCTTTGAGCCCGAGGTCGAAGGCGTCCTCAAGGATGCCCCGCGCGTTGTCTTCGCCCGGAAACACCGTCGCCGTGCCCACCACGCCGGCGTGTGCGTTGGTCAACTCTGCCATGTACGCATTCAGCGTCGACGCCATGTTCGGCTTGTGGGCGTAGTGCAGCGCCACCATTTGCTCGACGCCACGGCTCTGCAAGAAGGGAATGATGGCGGGGCTTTGCAGCCGGTAGCGAATGGGCCAGCCGTACTTCTCAAACCACGCCCACAACGCGTCGAACACCCGCTCCGGAAACAGATGGACGTGCGCGTCCAGCGCAGAGGGCAATGCCGATGGCACGCGCAGCCCCTCGTCGTCGTCAAGGGCTGGCAACGTCCCTTGCAGCAATGCCCCCGACGACGAAGAGGTCGACGTCGAGGCCAACGAAGCAGGCGTGGGCTCGGCGTTCATCAAAGAGGCCCAGACGTGGTGCACGCAAGGGCACATGGGCACTTCGTCGAGGTGCTCGTGCACCTGCGCCGCGGGGGCGTCGAACGCGGGCGCCGTCGTCTTCATGACGACACCCGAAGGGTGGTGCAGGCCACGGTCGTCGACGTCATGAGGCACCTTCGGTCTTCAGCACGGGGCCATCGCCCGTGGCCGGAGCCCCCGGCGTTGCGTTGCGGTAGTGCTCGCGCAACACGTCTCGCGGCGTGCGCCCGTCGAGAAAGGGCAACAGCGCTGTGCGGAATGCATCTGCGGTTTGCAGGCGGTTGTCGCGGTTGCGACGCATGGCTTGCCCCACCGCTTCGGCCAGCGCTTCTGGGACGCCGTCTCGCACGGTGTGCAGCGAGGCGACTTTCTCCGTGGCGATGGCGTACAGCGTCGAGTACTCCGTGTCGCGCACGAACGGATTCTCGCCAGCCAACAACTCATACAACGTCGTCGCCAGGGCGAAGACGTCGCTGCGGCGGTCGACCACTTTGCCGGTCACCTGCTCTGGCGACATGTACAGCGGCTTGCCTTTGACAATGCCGGTCTTGGTTTTCGAGCGCCGCTCCACGGCTTGGGCGATGCCGAAGTCGAGCACCTTCACCATGCCGTCTTTGGTGATGAACAAGTTCGAAGGGCTGACGTCGCGGTGGGTGATGTTCAGCGGCTTGCCGTCGTCGTCGGTGGCCTCGTGGGCGGCGTGCAACCCCTCACAGGCCTGCACGACGATGGACACCGCCACAGGAATCGGCATCGGCGTCGTGATGCGGCCGAGGTATTGCTCGACGTCCATGCCGGTGAGGTGCTCGAGGGCCATGAAGTAGTGGTCGTCTTGTTGTCCGAAGTCGAGGATGTGCACGACGTTGGGGTGCGAGATGTGCGATGCGAGCCCCGCCTCGTCGAGAAACATGCCCACCGCTTCTTGGTTCGACTCCAGCTCTTTGAGCATGCGCTTGACGATGACTTTCTTTTTGAAGCCGCCCGCCCCCTCTTGGGTCGCCAAGAAGATTTCGGCCATGCCGCCAATGGCGACCTTTTGCTGCAACGCATAGCGCCCCAACCGCCCAAGCGGCGCAGCTGCATCTGTCGACGACGTCGGCTCGGCCACAGGAGCCGGAACGGCGGCTGGCAACGCGGCAGAAGGTTCGGCGGCCGCGGCCCCCAACGCCGGCCCTTCGCCACTCACCGACGGAAACGGGGCTTCGACCGGACGGCTCTGCAGCGTCGGCCCCGCTTCTGCAGCAAGGGGAACTTGCGGTGCAGCCTCGCCGGCGACGGGCGCGGTGTCGTCGGAGATTCCGGCCGGCTCGTCGAGCACTTTGCGCCAATCTTGCGCGCCCTCGCCGAAGTACATGTTCATCAACTCTTCTTCGGGCTCCGACAGCCACCCTTCTTCGCCCGCCTCACGCTGCGCATCTGCTCGGCGCAATGGCGCGTTCTCGGGGAGACCAGCGACGTCAAACAACTCGGGGTCGATGCCCTTTTGCTCGAAGTCGGCGACGCCCAGCATGCGCCCGGCGTCGAGATGTGCAGCATCTTCATCTTGATGGGGCGACGTGGCGAGCGCATCGGGGGCCGCAGCGTCGGTCTCCCACCACGCATTCGGCGCAGCGGGTGCGTCGGCGGTGGCCGTGGCGGTGTCTTGCAGCCAGTTCGACGCCACCCGAGGCGATTGCCGGGGTGTCGCGTCGGGCTCGTCGAGTTCGATGGCTTCGATGGGACGGCGACGACGTGTGTTGCGCAGCGCGCCGAGGTCGACCTCGATGGGGGGGCGAATGGGCTCCCAGTCGTCGGTGTCACAAGGCAGGTCGAACTTGCGGGCATTTTGGCGGATGTACAGGCCCGACCACCCAAACGCCGTCAACGTCATCAGCGCTTTGCCTGCAGCGAAGAAGATGCCGACGACGAAAAGAACATTCGACAAGAAGCTGGTGACGACGAGGGCGACGTTCACCACCATCATCACGGCCCAATAGAGCCAGATGAACACCGGGTCGGCCAAAATGGTTTGCACACCCCACACGGGGTGCACCAAGGCGAAGAGGTTGTGCGTGCGCAGGTAGGTGAGCAGCCCGATGGGCGCCCACAAAAACACCAGCAAGGCAGCGATGCCCGCGAGGGTGCCTGCCGATCCAGCCGTGGGGAGGTCGATGCCCGACGGCAAAAACTGGAGCAGCACGGTGGCCAAGCCGATCACCAGCGGAGCCCCCACCAGCCCGATGCTGTAAAAGCCCATCGCGAAGACGGTCTTGAGATTCATCAGGTCGAAGTACCCGATGGTGGGGAAGTCGATGCGCCCGTCTTTCATGGCCATCGCCCGCAGGCAGAACCGCTGGGCGCCGACGACGAGCAACAACGTCGCCGCCAGCTGTGCCAAGAAGAACGGCACCGAGTTGAGCCCCATGTACACCAAGATGAACAGCACAGCGCGCAAGCTGAGAAACGACGCCAGCAACGCAGGGATGCCGTTGACCATGTTGGGTGTATCCGGTTTGCGCTTCACCAGCGGCGCACCACACGACCAACAGGGTTCTTCGTCGTCGAGCTTGCGGCGGATGACGCCGTGGGCACTGCAGGAGGGACAATAAACTTCGTGCATGCCAAACCGTACCTGAAAACGGGCCGTCGCGGCGACACCGACGCCCATTTGTCGCTGGCAGTTGGGACGACGGTGTGGTTGGCTGTCGGCCACGGCATCGGCGGAGCGACGTCGAGACGGAGGGCCCATGTCTGTTGACTCGACCTACGCCATCGAAGGCGAGATTGCACAAAGCGTTCGGCTCACCGTCGACAACGGGCGGGACCTGTGGGCCAGCAGGGGGGCCATCATTTCGCTCGACGACGGCGTCAGCTGGGCGTTGAAGGTGCCGGGTGGAGCCACCAAGGCGCTGTCACGGGCTGTGAGCGGTGAGGGGCTGTCGCTGACGCACATCACGTCGAATGCGGCGGGCAAGACGGCGGTGTTGGGCGCAGGGGAGCCCGGCAAAATCATCCCGTGGGACCTCGCCACCCAAGGCGCCATCCGCTGCACCCGAGGTGCATTTCTCGCCGCCCAGGGCGACATTGAGCTCGAAGCTGTGCTCGCCAAAAGAGCCGGCGCAGCCTTCTTCGGCGGCGCAGGAATGCTGCTGCAGCGCATCAGCGGCCGCGGCACAGCGTTCATTCACGGCGCGGGCGACTTCGTGCGGCAAGAGCTGGCGCCGGGCCAGACCATCGAAGTGTCGACGGGAAACCTGGCGGCCTTCAGCGACGAGGTCGACTACTCCATCACGTCGGTGAAGGGCTGCCGCAACATCTTTTTCGGCGGTGAAGGGCTGTTCATGGCCCGCCTCACCGGGCCTGGGGTCGTCTTCATGCAGACGTTGAAGCGCCTGCCTTCAAGCGGCGGCAGCTAGCGAACACCATCTCGTTTGAAGGGCACCGTCATCGGCGCTGGAGGGGGACGTTTGTCGGTGCGTTTGGATTTGCGCATCGGCGTCGGCCTGGCACCGCCGCCGAGGAGCTCCCAGCGCATCACGAGGGGGGTGTCTGACACCACGGGTTCCCCGTCGAGCAGGGCTGGCGAATACTCGTGCAGCTTCGCCGCCAACTTGCTGAGCTTGTCGAGCTCGGGGTGTACACCTGACACCAGCCGAGCGCGCACCACCCTTCCTGCCTTGTCGACTGTGACCATCACGACAACCTTGCCGCCCACCCCTTCGTCGACGAGGTGCTGGGGGTATTTCGGTCGAAACCGCTTCAGCAGCTTCGCGGGCACATCCGGCCGCTCCTTTGCTTTCAACGCTGCCCTCTCGCCTGGCAGAGTGCCGATGCGCAGCAAGACATCGCAGTCGGCCCAGGCCGGATGCCAGGTTTGCAAACAGTGCCGCAGCTCGTCACGAACCGCGTCGGTGGTCGTCGACTGGGCCGGCAACCATCGCTCATGCCACTCGACCTCCTCGTCGACGGCAAGGCACGCCCCCGGAGCCAATGGTGTCGGAAGCGACGCCATCCACGGGTCGAACGGCACGCTGCATTTGACATCTTCGATGGTGAAACGCTGGCCCCCTTCAAGCGCGCGACGGGGCCAGTGCTGCGTTGCCAATTCGCAAGTCATGGTCGGCGCCGGGCCCCCCGCCCCCAGTGTCAGGCTCACCGTCGTCGACGACTCCGTGGGCACTCCATCTGCCATCGCGGGTCGAAACCGCAGCAGCCGCGTCCACTGCCGTGCGGCAGCCGCCTCTTTCGACAACCGCATGTCGCAGGCCGTGGGTCGGGCTTCGACAACCCTGCCGTCGATGTCGACAACAACGTCGATGACAAAGGTGCCATCGTCGAAGCTGGACTCTGCATCGGGCTGCACCTGCATCGTCAACAGTTCTGGGGTCAGCAACGTTGGCGGCGTCGTTCTTTGCTCGGCCTCCGTTCGCAGCATCAGCGGAGACTGCGACAGATCGACCTCTTGTGCCCTCGTCGTCGGTGACAACAGAACACTCAAGACGACGCCGATGGCAGCAGTGAAAGGCCGAACACGCAACATGCGACGAGCCTGCCATCCCCTCAGCCATTTTGAAACACCTACCTGCCGTCGACCTCGACGAGCCGTTCTTCGACAAACCCGAAGAACGTGCCGCCCTCGCCGTCGACGTCGTCATACCGCCACCCGAGGTGCATGCGGCAAGCGGCGCAGTCGGCAAAACACCACGCCGTCCCCGGGAACCACGTGTAAGCCGTCGTCGGCACGCCGTGGCACAACGCCCCCGGCGCACGGCGAAACAGACGCAGATGAAAGACAACGCCGTCGGGGTTCATGAATGTGTGCCGAGCGCGGCCTGCGACGTCGAGCGCTTGGTCAGACGTCGTCACCGGCGCCTTGCAGAACACACACCGCAGCAGCCGACGCTCGTCGTCGTCGTCGGTGGCGTGGCGGTGGGGCTGCGAGTCGTGCGCATCGAACGGCATGGCGTGGAGGTTGTCACATCCCTCCTTCAGTAGGCTACGCTCCCGTCGTCGACGTCGCCGGAGCGATGCCGCAGGAGTTCGCATGCAAGAGCGCCCCCCACGTCCTCGTCTCGCTGGCCGCATGATGGGGCTGACGCCCAGTTTGTATGCGAAGATCCTCGCCCGCCTGCAAGACTTCGACGGTGAGGTCTACCCCTTCCACATTGGCGAGACCCACCTGCTGCCGACGCCAGAAGTCATGGACACCCTCCGCGACGTCAACGACGCCGCCGTGCACCACTACGGGCATCCCCAGGGCATCCCCGAACTGCGACACGCCGTCGCCCATCATCTCCGACAGATGGGGCAGCCCGACGTCACCGCCGACGATGTCCTCGTCACACATGGCGCCACCCACGGATTGAACCTCGCCTGCCAGGCCATCCTCGACCCTGGCGACGTCATGTTGGTGCTCTCGCCCCACTGGCCGCTCATCAACCACATGGTGCACACCGCATGCGCCGTCCCCGTCGAGGTGCCCTTCACCTGCCGCCTGCGCGAGGAGGGCATGTCGTCCTACGACCTGCTCTCGGAGGCCCTGCTGCCTCGTGCCCGTGCCGTGTACGTCACCTCGCCCAACAACCCCGACGGCGTGGTGCTCACCGACGACGAGCTCGAAGGCATTGCCCGCTTCTGCGTCGAACACGACCTCTTCGCCCTCGTCGACGAAGCGTACGAGAGCTTTCATTTCGGCAAACGCCACCGCAAGTTGTCGACGTTCCCTGGAATGGAAGACCGCACCCTTTCCATCCACACCTTCTCCAAGTCGTTTCGCATGGCGGGCCTTCGCGTCGGATTCACCGTGGCGCCGCCCGACGTGCGCATGGCGATGACCAAGCTGGCGAACATCAGCATCTACAACGTGTCGCTGTTGACGCAGAAGGCTGCGTTGCGTGCGCTCACCGACTGCATGCCTTCTGTGGAGGAGACGGTGGCATCGGCCAAAGCGGCAGGGGAAGCCTTTTGCGACGCCCTCGACGTCGTCGAGGGCTTCAAGTTCAGACGTCCGGAGGGCGGCGCCTACGTGTTTGTCGACCTCGATGAGGTGCTCGGCGACCGCGACTGCTTTGCGTTTTTGGAGGCGTGCCTCGACGTCGGCATCGTCTTCGCCCCCGGCAGTGGCTTCGGCAAGATGTACCCCCGCCACGCTCGGTTCTGCTTCACGGCGATGAATGAAGCACACCTGGAACGTGCAACGGTGAAACTCATTGAGACGGCGTTGGCGTTTGCGAAGGGTTGAGGTGTTGCTGGGGGGGTCTCGCGGAGTTGGGTGGAGGCGTCTGAGATTGTCGTGGGCGCCCAACTTGGTTTTGCCATTGCCGAAGTGACCCTGGGCGCCCAACTTGGTTCGGTCATTGCCGAAGTGACCCTGGGCGCCCAACTTGGTTCTGTCACTGCCGAAGTGACCTTGGGCGCCCAAGTCGTTTTCATCATTGCCAAAGTGCGCCTGGGCGCCCACTGCCGCCGGCTTGATCCACCCCACCCACAACTGAACATTTGCGCAGCTCCGCTTCATTGCTACCTTCCCTACATCTCCCGACACGGAAGGAGCGCCATGCGGCTGAAAAAGAAGCAAACCCCGTCCGAAAAACGTGCTGCCGTGCGCGACCGCCTCCTCGAGGTGGCCACCCGCCTGTTTGCGTTTCACGGATACGACGACACCACGACGCGGCACATCTGCCGCCTGGCCAAGGTGTCCAAAGGAGCCCTGTATCTCCACTTTCGCAACAAAGAAGACCTCTATCGCACGGTGTTTCGTCGACGAGAAATGCGGTTTGCGAGTGGGTTGCGCTTCATTTTTCGACATGCTGCCGACGACAAGTCCCGTGTGCAGCAACTTCATTCGTGGACGGCAAACGCCCCCCACCTCCCGGGATTGTGCGAAACCGACCTGGGGCTGCTGAAGGGCACCGAGTTCAACCGGTTGGCGGTTCGGCTGGTGGCTCGTTTGCGGTGGTGGGCCCCTGACGTCGATGGCATCTCTTTCGTGCAAGAACTCCGCAGCGCTTTGTTGGCAGAGGCCGCAAACGATGCGGGCCGCCCATCGGCAGCCCCCCTCGTCGGTCAGGCTGTCGCTCCTGTTGGGGTCGGCTAACGCAACCGCGACAGCGCGCGTTTGGCGTCGGCGGCTTTTTCGGCCTTGGGGTATTGCTGAATCAGCTGTCGGTACAACGTCTCGGCGATGTCTTTTTCGCCGAGCGTCTCATGCGCCTGGGCCATGCCGTAGAGCGAGTCGGGCATCTTGGGTGACCCCGGAAACCGCATGGGCAACGACCGCCACACGTTGATGCCCAACCGGGTTTCTCCTCGACGAACGTGGGCGATGGCCGTCCAGTACAGAGCGTTGTCAGCGAGGTGGTGCTCGCCGTATTGCTCCAGCACGTCTTCAAAGCCGGCGATGGCGGGCAAGTAGTCGTCGGCATTCAACCGTGCCAATGACCAGTCGTACAACTCTTGCGCGCTGACGCCGGCGGGCGGCCCGGTGCGCGCTGGCGCCGGCTCGGGAGGAGGCGACGACGACACGGCGCCGGGATCGGCTGCGTACAAACTGCGTGGGTCCGACGACGACACCGAATCTGACGACACCGAACCTGATGACACCGAGTCGGACGAGACAGAGTGGGAGGGTGGGACGTCATAGACGGTGGAGCGCTCCAGTTGCGGCGGAAGCGGCTTCGGCGGCAGGTCGATGGCGTCGGCTCCGAGGCCAATCTTGCGTCGCCGGCGTTGGGGAGCCTCTTCGACGCCGTAGTCGTCCGACGACATGGAGTCCGACGACACCGAATCCGACGACACCGACCCATTGCCTCCGCTGTAGCGGCGCTGCGGACGTGGCCCCTCTTGCCGGGCCACCTTTTTGGCGACGGCGTCGAGTTGGGCGTCGAGGTCAGAGACCCGCCGCTCCAGCAGGCGCACCCGCTCTCGCAACAGGGTCATCTCTTGTTGTTGCTGGGGCGCATCGGTGTCGGCGGTGTGGGCACAGCCGCTGAGCCACGTCGTGAACAACGTCGTCAACAAGAGCGCCAGAAGGTGTCGGTTTGCTCCCATGGGGGCCTCCTGGCTCCATCGGTAGCAGGGTGGATGCCCCACAGCAAAAAACCGACCCCATCGTCGAACGCGCCATCCGGCACCAGGCTGGGCAACACCTCCAACGTCGTACTAGGTTGTCGTCTCTGACGACGTGAGGCGCGTGGATGGATCGACTGCTGCAGGCTCTCAAAATCCGGCCGGGGGAGACCTTCAAGGTGCTCTTGATGGTCGCCTATTTGTTCTTCGCCGTGAGCTGCTTCATCACCGGGCGCATCACGCGCGACTCGTTGTTTCTCTCGGTGTTCGACAAGAGCGACCTCGCGTGGATGTACGTCACCGTCGCCGTCGCCGTCCCCCTGCCCGCCTACATCTACGCCCGCGTCGCCGACAAGTTTCGCCGCGATCGCATCATCCAGGTCACCCTCGCCATCTTCGGCGTATTGCTGCTGTTGAGCCACGTGCTCATTCAGAGCGACGAGCCCTGGGTGTTCGTCTTTCTCTACAACTTCGTCGAGGTGCTCGGCGCGTTCATGATGATTCAGTTCTGGACGTTCGCCGGCGACATCTTCCCCTCCCGCGACGCCAAGCGGCTCTTTCCTGTCATCGGCGGCGGCGGCGTGCTCGCCGGCATGTTGTGCGGCGTCAGCATCGGCGCCCTCGCCAAAGTCATCGGCACCCACAACTTGCTGCTGCCGCAAATCGGGTTGCTGCTGTTCTGCTTCGTCATCGTGCGCAAGCTGGGCTCCGACCACAAAAGCCAGCTGCAAGAAGCCATTGTCGGCCGCGGCACCCGCAAAGAGACGAAGAAGACCTTCGGCGTCAAAGGCGAGATTGAAGAGGTCTTTCGCAGCAAACACTTGAAGATCATCGCCGGCATGACGGTGGCGACGTTCATCACCGTCCCCCTCGTCGACTACACCTTCAAGGTGCTCGTCAAAGGCCACTTCACCGACCCCAGCGGTGCCGTGATGCGCGACGAACTCACCGCGTTCATGGGCATGTTCTACACGCTCACCGGCGTCGTCGCCGCCATCGTGCAGTTCGGTTTTGCGTCGCGTCTGCTGGAGCGCTTCGGCGTCGTCACCAGCTTGTTGGTCTTGCCCGTGAGCCTGTGCGTGGGTTCGGTGACGATGATCTTCGCCGCCGCCGGCAGCGCCTTTGCGTTCATCGTGGGCGTGGCCACCAAAGGCGCCGAAAACAGTTTTCGCTACAGCATCAACGACGCCACCATGCAGGTCATCTACACGCCTGTGCCAGGGCACGTGCGGGGGCGGGCGAAGACGTTCATCGACGGCATCTTGAAGCCGTGGGCGGGCGGCATCGCCGGTGGCGCCATCGTGTTGTTCACCGGCCCGCTGGCGTTGCCGGTGAAGCAGCTGTCGTACGTCTCGGCGGCCTTGACGTTGGTGTGGCTGAGTTTGGTGCTGGCCATCGGACGCGAATACGTCGCCCAACTGTTGAACACCCTCCGCCGTCGACGTCTCGATTTCAGCGAAGACGACCTCAGCATCACCGACGAGAACACCGTCGAAATCCTCCGCCGCACGCTGCGCGCCGAAGACGCCGCTGAAGTGCGCAACGCGGCCGAGTTGGCCACCCGCGTCGAGAACCACGACCTCACCCCCGACATCGTCGCCCTCTTGGAGCGAGACGAGAGCGACCTGCGGGTGCGTGCGTTGAAGCTGCTCGGCGCCAAGGGCTCCATGCGCTACTCCGAACAGGTGCAGGCGTGTTTCTCCGACGACAGCCCCGAGGTCGTCGCCTCGGCCATCCGGGCCTTTTGCGCCATCGTGGGCGAGCCCGCATTGCGGGTGGTGGCGCGCTTTTTGGAGAACGACTCCGCCTTGGTGCGGGGCGCAGCCGTCGCCAGCCTCATCAAACACGGCGGGCTCGAAGGCATCCTTGTCTCGGCCGAACACCTGAAGGCCATGCAGACGTCCACCGACGAGGAGCTGCGTCTGGCCGCCGCCGAGGTGTTCTGCGAAATCGGCGTGCGCAACTTCTACCAGCCGGTGTTGACGTTGATGCGCGACAAGAGCGCCAAGGTGCAGCGCGCGGCCGTCGTCGCCGCCGGCGCCATGCAGAGCCCCGAGCTCATTCCGGCGTTGGTCTACAAGCTCGGACGTCGTGAAACGGCCCGGGCCGCCTCGCAGGCGTTGGCCAACTACCAAGACGCCGTCGTCGCCACCCTCGGCAAGGTGCTGTCGCACAACCCCGAAGACGTCGCCATTCGCCGGCAGATTCCCCGCATCCTGGAGCGCATCGGCACGGCCGCCTGCCTCGAAACCTTGATGACGTGTCTCGACATCGAAGACCCAGAAGTGCGACGCGAAGCGGCACGTGCAGCAGCCCGCCTGAAGGCCAAGTTGGGCATCGCCGTCGACGAGGAGGCGGTGAAGAAGATCATCTTCGCCGAAATCCACGGCACCTATCAGCTGCTCTCCGCCCTCGACGACCTCGCCCCCACCGCCGGCACCGAAGGCCCCGACCTGTTGCGCGACGCCCTCGACGAGCGGGTGCGGCGCAGCCTTGAGCGCTGCTTCCGCTTGCTGGGCATCATCTACCCGCTCAAGCCCATCGAGCTCATCTTCTCAAACCTCAACAGCTCGACAGCGTCGACGAGGTCGAACGCCGTGGAGGTGCTCGACAACCTCCTCGACAAAGACATCAAGCGCGCGCTGTTGCCCCTCATTGACGACATGCCGCGGCAGCGGGTGCTGGAGCGCGGGCAAGAACTCTACGCCCTCGAACGCAAAAAGCCGGAGGCGTGGGTGGCCGAGTTCCTCGACGCCAACGAGAGCTGGCTGGTGTCTGTGGCGTTGTACGTCGTCGCTGAGCTGGGGCTGAAAGAACACGCCCCCCGCATCGAAGAGCACCTCGACCACCCCGACCCCGTCACGCGGGAGACGGCACTGCTCAGCCTTCGGGTGCTGCTGCCGGTCGAAGAGTTGAAGGCGCGGTCTGAAGAGATGATCGACGACGACGACGAGCACGTCTCGCGCTATGCGCAAAAGCTCTTCGACGCCATCGCCGCCGTGGAGCCCGCGCTGGCGTAGCACCTTCTCCAGCTGCGCCCCTTGCCCTCGCCTCCAGCCTTCACCTCCAGGAACGACCGAGGCTCGCCGGCTGGGCCACGACGACGAGGCTGCAGTTTGCAGCCCGAGAAAGAAAAGAAAAACGGCCGCTGCAAGAGCGGCCGCCTTTCTTCGGGGTGTGCTGCGCGATGACGCCTCAGCGGGCGACGTCGTCCGCAATCTGCGTCGGTGCCACCTCGACGCCATTGACGGCGACGTGCAGCACATACTCGGCGTTGTCGGCGCAGCCTCCTGCCCACTGGGCGACGCCGATGCGCATTGGCGTCGCCGCAGAGGCGGTGAGTGAACGGGCAGGACACGCAAAGCCGTCCCACGGCGTCACGCTGCAGGTGGCTTCGTCGTCGAGCTGCGAATAGTCCGGCTGCAGGCCAAAGAAGCGGCCACTGTCGTCCTCGACGTACGCCAAGAGGTCGGCAGCACCGGCACCGTTGTCGGCCATGACGTCGACACAATCGCCTTCAGACACCATGACTTCATACACGTCCCACTGCATTTCGCCGGCGGTGTCTCCGCAAGTCACCACGCCGGCGGCGCCGTTGGTGCGGGGCCCCTCGACGGCACAGACCTCGTAGACGGCAGGCTCGTCGCCGTTCACACAATCGTTGTCGAGGCCGTCGCCTGGAATCTCCGTGGCGTTGGGGTTCACGTCGATGAGGTCGTCCCGACAGTCGGTGCCCCCACATGCTTCATCCGCAAAGCCGTCGCCATCGGCGTCCGCACAGGGTGTGGCTTCGAGCTGACAGGTGCTGTCGCATCCGTCGCCGTCGTCGTTGTTGCCATCGTCACACCACTCCCCATTGCCGGGTTCGATGTTGCCGTTGCCACAGCGTTCGACGCTGCAAATCTCAGAGCATCCGTCGCCGCCGTCGGTGTTTCCGTCGTCGCAAGTCTCAGCCAACTCTTCGATGCCGTTGCCGCAGGTGGCGACTTCTTTCTCGATGACGAGCTGGTAGTCCTCGGGCGTCTCCGACTCCGAATACACGATGAGGTAGGCGTACGCGTCAAACGCCGCGACGATGTGAATCACCGGACACTCTCCGGTGGACGAGCTACGTCCGGTGATGAACGCCGACGCATTTGGGTCGAACACGTTGGGGTCGTAGAACCCAATGTTGATCTCCAGGTCGTCGCACGTCGTGGACGGCCCAGGAAGAATGGACGCCCGCACCGTCTGTCCGCCGGTGAAGGGGACTTGGAAGGTGTCATACGCCTGGTCGCTTCCGGTCGCGAACGCGCCGTCGGTGTCGCCTGGGCACAACATGCCGTCGAGCGTCACGGAGGCGGCGTCGTCCACCACGTAGGGCGAGGCAAAGTCGTCGTTGTCTTCGTAGGCGTCGTCCACGCACTCGTAGCGGCAATCGGATGCGCAGCCGTCGCCTGGGTCGATGTTGTTGTCGTCACAGTCTTCGCCGGCCTCCAACGTGCCATTGCCGCAGGTGGGCTGGTCAACGTCGATGTTCAACGCGTACGGCTGGGAGTGGGCCACGCCGGGCTGCCCCAGCACGATGACGAAGTATGTCCCGGCAGCGACGTTGCGCGCGGTGGCAACGCCACAGCCGAAGCCGTCGCTGCTTCCACCCGTCACGAGGTTGAGGCTTGCGTCGTAGATTTGCACGAACAGGTCGTTGGCGTCGCAGACCACGCCGCCAGGGATGTCCTCGGTGAACGAGGCCTCGATGGTGTCGCCAGCGAACGCATCGACAGAATACCAGTCGGCAAAAATCCCAAAGGGCTGCTCGTCGTCACTGCACAGTTGCCCGCTGAAGGAGGACGGGAACACCGCGACGCTGGTCGCGCTGGCTTGGTCGTCGTCGTCCTCCCGCACATCATCGACGCATTCGATGCGGCAGTTGTCGCATCCGTCGCCGGGGATGCCGTTGCCGTCGTCGCACTCCTCATTGGGTTGCGTCACGCCATCGCCGCAGCGTTCGGTGGTGCACCCGGCTGAGCAGCCGTCGAGAGAGAAGTGGTTTCCGTCGTCACACTGTTCGCCTGCCGCGATCTGAATGACGCCGTCACCGCAGTATTCGAACGCGCAGTTGGCGTCGCACCCATCTTCGTCGTCGAGGTTGCCGTCGTCGCATTGCTCGCCAGACTCGACGTTGCCGTTTCCGCATTCTGGCGGTCCCGCGTCGACAGGCGGGCCTGCATCCACGGGTGCCCCTGCATCGTTGCCCGGCGTCGTGCCGGCGTCGTCGTCCGGCGTCGTGCCGGCGTCGTCGTCCGGCGTCGTTCCAGCGTCGTCGTCCGGCGTCGTGCCGGCGTCGTCGTCCGGCGTCGTGCCTGCGTCGTCGTCCGGCGTCGTTCCAGCGTCGTCGTCCGGCGTCGTGCCGGCGTCGTCGTCCGGCGTCGTGCCGGCGTCGTCGTCCGGCGTGGTGCCTGCGTCGTCGTCCGGCGTCGTGCCGGCGTCGTCGTCCGGCGTGGTGCCAGCGTCGTCGTCCGGTGTCGTGCCTCCGTCGTCGTCAGGAGCGCCTCCGTCGTCGTCAGGGGCGCCTCCGTCGTCGTCAGGCTCTGGTTGCGTGGTGGGCTCTGGGGTGGGCTCGGGCCCAGGCTCGTCGCCCGGACATCCAGCCAGGGCATGCAGCCATCCGATGGCTAGGACCGTGGCAAGCGCCTTTTGTGGTGATTTCATTGGTTCACTCCTCTCAAGGCGCATGTTCCTCCGTGACGAGACTCAGGGAAACCAGCACCGCCTGACCGGTCCGGATTGACACACAGCAACTCGCAACAGACTCGTCACACGACGCCAGGTGCAAAATCACGTTTTCGTGACTACGAGAGCGCCCATGGAGTTGCCCATGGTTCGTCTCTCATCTGCGGTGGTGCTGGCCTGCGCCGCATTGGCCGCCTGCCCGTCTGTTGCCCCTCCTCCTGCCGACGGTGGCGACGACGTCCCGCCACGGCCATCGGGCTGGCTGGAGACCGCGATCGTCGTCGACACGTCCGCCGTCGTGGCCACGGTCGACGAGCGCTACTTGGGCTACGCCATCGACACCACGCAAATCGTCGGCGGCAACTGGTGGGCCGACAACGGCGACGTGGCCCTCACCGACCCCTATGACTTCTCGCGCGACGCCCTCCACGCACTCGTCGCCAATGGCCTCGAAGGCAGCATGCTGCGCATCGGCGGCAGTGAAGCCGACCGCGTGTTTTACGACATGGGCGACGTCCCGCTTGCCGACGCCCCTGGCCACTACGAGTTCGTCTTCACCCGCGCCATGTTCGACGCCATGTGCGGCTTTGCCGACGACCACGACCTCACTTTGTTGTTCACGTTGAACGCCGGGCCTGGCCCTCGTGACGACAACCTGCGGTGGACGTCTGACAACGCCCGCGTGCTCTTCGACGCCATCAATGACACTGGGTGTCCCGTCGAGGTCATCGAGTTTGGCAACGAGGTCAACGGCTACCGTGCCATCCACGGCGCCGACTACGCCCTCACGGGCGCGGAGTACGCCGAAGATTTGGCCGTGGCGCGGGCGCTCGTCGACGAGCTGCTCCCTGGCGTTCGGCTGGCAGGCCCGTCGTCCGCGTACTGGCCGGTGTGGGGCGAACTCGCGCCCATCATGCCGACGTTCATGCCGGAGGGCGGCCACCTCCTCGACATCGTCACCTGGCACTATTACCCGCAGCAGAGCCATCGCTGCCCCGTGCAGGTGGTTCCGACGACGCCGACGACCCTGCAAGACACCGCAGCCCTCGACGAGATTCACACCTGGGCCGACGAGGTCGAAGCGCTCACCGTCGAGCACGCTCCCGACGCTGAAGTCTGGCTCGGCGAAACCGGCCACGCCCAATGCGGGGGCGAACCCGGCGTCTCTGGCACCTTTGTCTCCGCGCTGTGGTGGATGGATGAAGTGGGTCTCGTCGCCCGCCGTGGCCAGCCTCGAATCGTTCGCCAGACCTTGAGCGGCGCCGACTACCAAATGATCGACGACGTCACCCTGCAGCCCTTGCCCGACTATTTCGCGTCGGTCGCGCATCGAGCGTTGATGGGGCAGCAGGTGTTCGACGCCCACCTCGACGACGACAACGCCCCGTGGATTCGCAGCTACGCCCACTGCGCCCAAGACGGCGACGGCGTGATGGTGCTGCTCGTCAACCCCGACCGCTTTGACGACACCGTGGTGACGGTGGCCGCCGACGGCGTCGCCCGCGACGTGTGGCTGTTTGAGTCTGGTGGTGACGACGTGCTGGCCACATCCGTCACGGTGAATGGAGTGCCCTGGACAGACGGCGCACTCCCCGCCGCGCAACACTTTCCCGTCGACGGCGACGCTTGGGTGGCCCTGCCGAAAGAGAGCTTCGCGTTCGTGCGCATCCCTGACGCCACGGGGGCCTGCACGCCTTAACCAAGCACGGCGCTTGACCGCAGACGATAAAGACGCTCAGACTCCGGCTCGTGTCGTCCCACTTGGATGACGGGCGGGTGGAGCGGCGACGTGATCAGCACGGTTGAGAAGGTCCTCTTTTTGAAGAGCATCGATCTGTTCTCGCAGATCCCTGGCGAAGACCTTGCCCAAATTGCGCAAATCACCGACGAGGTGCACTTCGAAGAGGGCGACGTTCTCTTTCACGAAGGCGACCCCGGCGACACCCTGTATTTCGTCATCGAAGGCCAGGTGAAGGTCTCCAAGGGGGGCCGCGAAGTGGCGCGCCTTGGCGAACGTCAGGTGTTCGGCGAGATGGCCATCCTCGACAGCGAGCCGCGCTCGGCGTCGATTCTGTCGCTGTCGCGTTTGACCCTGCTGCGCATCGCCCGCGACGACTTCAACGAGATCCTCGCCGAGAAAGCTGAAATCGCCCAAGGCGTCATCAAGGTGCTCACCCGTCGCCTGCGCGACATGCTGAGCCAACAAGACGCCGCCAGCGCCGCCGCCGAACCCGCCGACAGCTGACCCCACCGCAGAGCATGCCGTTCGTCGGTTTGCGTCGTCTTCGGTCGCGTGCCTCCGCGAGATGACGACGTCGTCGCTCTGCTGCAGCGAACAGTGCGGGCACGCTCTTGACACCCCCCACGTGCGACCGCTACCACAGCGCGTCGACGTGGTGCGCCCGACGTCAACCGGATGGCGCGGCACCACGCCTGAGGGAGATCTGACCATGATCACTTGCCCCAACTGTGGCCGTGAAAATGCCGACAACTTCAACTTCTGCCTCGACTGCGGATACGACTTGAAGTCGTACCGCGAAAGCGGTGCCACCGAGGGCTTGCCCGACGGGGCCCCCACGGAGTCGATGTCGTCGAGTGAAGTGGCCGCAGCTGCTGCCGCCGCGCCCAATGTGCCCGCCGGCCCCGTCGACCTCTCCGATCCCAACGCCGCCCTCGGAGGTGGCCCCGTCGATCTCTCCGGCGGTGATCAGCCGGCACCGCCCGTGCCCACAGGCTCCTTGGAGGCGAGCCCTGCGGTTCCCTCAGGCCCCGTCGACCTCTCTGGCGGCGCAGATGTCCCCGCCGGCCCCGTCGACCTCTCCGGTGGCGCAGCGGTGCCAGCGGGCGCCGTCGACCTCTCGGACCCCAACGCCGCCCTCGGGGGCGGGCCGGTTGACCTTTCCAGCGGAGACGCCGCCGCCCCAGCCAAAGTCACCGCCGCCGAGCAGCCCGTCGTCACGGGCACGCCCGAACCCGCTCCGGCCCCAGAACCCGCCCCTGCCCCAGAACCCGCTGCCGCACCCGAGCCTGCGCCCGCTGCCGCCGAGATTCAGTGCCCGTCGTGCAACGCCAAGATGCCGGCCGGCATGAAGTTCTGCGGCTCGTGCGGCTTTCAGCTCGACAAGTCGGCGCCCAAGCCAGCCGCTGCCGCGCCCCCGTCGGGCGGACGCACCATGTTCATGCACGCTGCCGACCTCTCGGCCGTCGCGCAAAAGAGCTGCAAACTGGTGACCATCGACCAAACCGGCCAAGAGGGCGAGCGCTACACCCTCGCCGAAGGCGACAGCACCTGCGGCCGCGCGTCGGGCAGCGTGGTCTTCGGCGACGACCCCTACGTCTCCCCCGAGCACTGCGCGTTCAACTACGCCGGCGACACCTTGAGCATCCAAGACAAGGGCAGCCTCAACGGCGTCTACGTGCGCATCAAAGACGAGCGCGCCCTCGCCGACGGCGACCTGCTGCGCATCGGCCGTCAGCTCTTCCGCTTTGAGGGTGTGCAGAGCGCCCGCGACGAGGTGCAACGCCAAAGCGGCGACGACGCCAAGATCTGGGGCAGCCCCAACCCAGGCGCCTTTGGCCGCTTGGTGCAAATCCTCGAAGACGGCCGCACCGGCGAAATCCGTCTGCTCACCGGCGACGCTTGCCACCTCGGCCGCGAACAAGGTGAGCTGGTGTTCCCCACCGACGGCTTCATCTCCGGGCGCCACTGCCAGTTCTACAAAGACGGCGCCGACGTGAAGGTCAAAGACCTCGGCAGCTCCAACGGCACGTACTTCCGCGTGCGCGACGCCGCCAAAGTCGGCCATGGCGACTTCTTGCTCGTCGGCAACCAGATGCTGCGCGTCGAGATTTCGTAGCGCTGCACGTTGCCGCCGACGACGCGCCCACCTCACGTTGGGCGCGTTTGCATTTCTGACCCCGTCTATACTCTCCTCACCTCTTTCCCACTCGGCCATCCTCATGAACCCAGTTCTCGGCGACGCCCTCTTCGACAGCCTCATCCGCCTCGGCAAAATGGGCGCGGTGGAGCGCGTGCTCCTCATTTCCGACACCGACATTCCGAACCTCGACCGGCTCAAGCCGCTGCGCAAGAAGCTGGTGTTCGCCGTCGAGCGCGCCTACGTCGCCGAAAAGCTCGAGCACGAGGGACACAACGTGGTGCTCTTGCCTGGCTTCACCGCTTCACGCACCGATCGCCTGAAAGCCGCCCTCGTCGGCGCCGTCGGCTCGGAGCTTCTCGAGGTGGGGCAAGAGGTGCTCATCGGCAACTTCCACATGGACCCGCCGATCATGGACGCCCTGTTTTTGCTCAACGTCGACGACGAGCAAGACGACCACTCCTCGCTCGCCGTGTCGAACCTCAGCCACAAGCTCTCCCCGCAACTCATGGAAGTGGTGGTCAACCTCGCCCTGACCATCGGCCAACAGGGATACGAGGGGTACGCCCTCGGCGCTCTGTTCGTCGTCGGCGAAAGCACCGACGTCATGGAGCGCAGCCACCCGCTGACCATGAATCCGTTTCAGGGGTATTCTGAAGCCGAGCGCAACTTGTTCGACCCCATGGTGCGCGATGCCGTGCGCACCTTCGCCATGCTCGATGGCGCCTTCATCGTGCGTGACGACGGGGTGGTGCTCACCGCAGGCCGCCACATTCAAGTGTCGAAAGAGGTGAAGGGCCTCCCGCTGGGCCTGGGGGCACGACACACCGCTGCGGCGTCCATCTCTGCGGAGACCGATGCCGTCGCCGTTGTCGTCTCGCAAAGTTCGGGCGCTGTGCGTCTGTTCAACGAAGGACGCATGGAGCTTGAAATCATTCCCTCTGGGCGCCGGGGCGAAGACAGCAGCCAAAGCAAAAAGATGGACAACGACGAGATTCACGTCTTCGACGAAGAGGGCTCGGAGCGTCCGCCGAAAGAAAAGCCAGTCAAAGAAAAGGGCCCGAAAGAGAAGGGCGCGAAAGAAAAGCCCCCCAAAGAAAAGGGTGCCAAAGAAAAAACGAAAGAGCGCCGCACCGTCGAGAAAAAGAAGAACGGCGACAAGAAGAAGGCGCCGCGCAAAAAGAAGGCATAGGCGCTCGCGTGTGTCGTCGACAGTGGTGCTTTGGGGTGGCTACCGCGTGCGGGGGGCACCCCATTCGCGTTGCAGGCGCATGTGCACGATGCGGTGGTAGCGGCCGTCGGCCCAATGCCAGCCGTAGGTGCCGAAGGGCGTGAAGCCAAGCTTGGCGTACAGCCGGGTGGCGACGTCGTTGAAGTCAAAGACGCCCAGGGTGAGCTCGACGATGTCGAGCTCGTGAAATGCGGTGTGAATGAGGGCTTGCATGGCCCAGCATCCGATGCCGCGTCCTCTCCAGCGGGCGTCGCCGAGCTCGACGAAGCACTCGCTGGTGTGGCGGGCGCGGTCGTATTCGCGCAATCCGACGTTGCCGATGTGCACCCCGCCAGTGCACACCGCCCACACTTTGCGGCTGGGGTCGTACAGCAGTTCGTCGACGTAACGTTGGGCGGCGGTCTCGTCGAAGGTGGGGCTGTGCTGCGGCGACGGCACCACGACGGTGGTCGCTGTCAGCAGGGGGTTTTGCATCCACTTGACGATGCGGTCGCGGTCGCCCTCGTCGAGCGGCCGCCACGAAAGCTGCATGTTGGCAGCGTCGCGCGGCGGGACGTCGGCATGGTTCGGGGGAGCCGGGACAGAGACCATGCCGCAGACTACTCCGTCGTGCGCCACAGCGAAACTCTCGGGCTGTGGCGCCGCCCGGCTCAGCCTCGCTGCCCTCGCATGTTCTGCACAAAGGCTCCAACGTTCTCGACGCCACGACGTCGGTCGGGCAGTGCCGACGCCAACTGGTGAACGACTGCGCTGCCACTGATGGCCGCGGCTGCCCCCGCCTCAAATGCTTGCTGCACGTGCTCAGGCGCACTGAGCCCGAACCCCAGTGCCGCCGGCGGCGCGCCCGCGGCCTGCAACCGCTCAAACAATGCCCGCGGGGGCGAGACCTCTGCACCTGCGCCGGTGACGCCCGCCCTTGAAACGCAATAGGTGTAGCCGCGGGACAGCTGGGCAAGGCGCTCAAGCTCGTCGTCGTCGAGGTCGGGCGTGGCGATGAAGATGGGGTCGACATCGTGCTCCAGCGCGGCCGCTGAGAACCGTTCGCCCTCGTGCAGAGGAACATCGGCGACCAACACGGAGTCGACGCCAGCTTCGGCGGAGCGGCGGTGAAAACCGGGCACGGTGACGACGAGGTTGGCGTAGGTCAGCAAGCCGATGGGGAGGTCTGGATGGGCCGCACGCAGCGAGGCGATGAGGTCGAAACTGCGAGCGACAGTGGCGCCAGCGTCGAGCGCCCGGGTGTGTGCCGCTTGAATGACAGGGCCATCGGCCGTGGGATCGGAACAAGCCAGCCCCAACTCGACTGCGTCGGCGCCGTTGTCAACGAGGGTGCGCAACAACGACGCACTCGTATCGAAGTCGGGGTCGCCGAGGACCACGAAGGGAATGAAAGCAGCACGTTGTTCTTCAGCACAACGCGCAAAGGTGGCGGCGTAGCGGTGGGGGCGGGTCATTGGGCGCCTCCTTCAGCGGCGGGTTGCATCAGGGTTGCGAGGTCTTTGTCGCCGCGGCCCGACAGGTTGACGACGACGACACCGGCCCCTTTCTGCTGCACGCGACGCATTCCTTCGGCGACGGCGTGAGCCGACTCCAAGGCGCAGAGGATGCCCTCTCGCGCAGCCAGTGTGCGCAACGCGTGGAGCGCGTCGTCGTCGGTGCACCCAACGTAGGTGGCGCGACCGGTCGCTTGCAGAAAAGCGTGCTCGGGGCCGACAGCGGGATAGTCGAGCCCGGCCGCGATGGAGTGCGTGTCGTGCAGTTGTCCGTCGTCGTCACACAGCACCAGCGTCTCCGCGCCGTGGGCGATGCCATGTCGGCCGCGTTGCAGCGTGGCGCCGTGCTCTCGGGTGTGCAGGCCCCTGCCGGCAGGCTCAACGCCGACAAGCTGAACGTCGTCGTCGAGGAAGGCAGCGAACGCGCCGATGGCGTTGGACCCTCCTCCAACGCAAGCCACGACGGTGTCGGGCAGACACCCGACGTCGGCGAGGCATTGCTCGCGCATCTCGTCGCCGATGATGCGGGCAAACGTGCGCACCATGGTGGGAAACGGATGGGGCCCCGCTGCTGTGCCCAGCAGGTAGTGGGACGTTTCAAACGTGGCGGCCCAGTCACGCAGGGCGTCGTTGATGGCGTCCTTCAGCGTTTGGCTCCCCGTGGTGACCTCAACGACGGTGGCGCCAAACAGCTTCATGCGCTCTACGTTGGGACGCTGACGCGCCACGTCGACAGCGCCCATGTAGACGACGACCTCAAGCCCGAGGAGCGCCCCCACCATGGCGGTGGCGACGCCGTGTTGGCCGGCCCCCGTTTCGGCGATGAGTCGGGTCTTGCCCATCCTTTTGGCGAGCAAGGCTTGGCCGAGGGCTTGCGTCGTCTTGTGGGCGCCGCCGTGCAGGAGGTCTTCACGTTTGAGAAACAGCAGTGCCCCTTCTGCTGTTTCGATGTTTCTGCATGCATAGAAGGCTGTGGGGCGGCCGGCGAAGTCTTTCAACAGCTGGTGGAACTCTCGCTGGAAGCCGACATCGACGGCGCAGGCCGCAAATGCGTCTTCGAGGTCGCGCAACGGCCGAACGAGGATCTGCGGCACATAGGCGCCCCCGAAGGGTCCAAACCGGCCGGCTTTATGTGCGTGGGGCTGCGATTCAAGCTGCATGACGTCGTCCTTCGCCGCGGAGGGCATCAAAGAGGGCTCTGAGTTTTTGGGGGTTTTTGACGCCGGGTGCGTCTTCGACGCCGGAGTTGACATCGAGGAGGCCCACACCGACGGCATCGGCGTGCTGGATGTTGTCGGGGGTCAGCCCACCGGCGAGAGCATGTCGGTGCAGCTGAGGAACAGCGCGCAAGGCATCGTGCGCAAAGGCCTGGCCGGTGCCTCCGCTGCGCCCGCCGACGGCCGTGTCAAAGAGCAGACGGTCGACGCTGTTGAGGTCGGGGAGGTCGTCAACGTCGACCGCGCTCGCCTGCACATCAACTCCGACAGCTTGCCAAATGTCGATGTGAGCTGGGAGCCGCTCCCGCAGCATCTGCCGGGCACGGTCGTCGTGGCCCCCATGCAGTTGCACGGCCTGCAGCCCTGAACGTGTGACGGTGTCGACGATGGCATCGACGTCATGGGTGGTGAACACGCCGACGGTGGGCAGCCTGGTCGACAACGCCACCTGCCGGGCCACTTCGGGTGTCACCCGTCGTTTGGACTGTTCGGCAAAAATCACCCCAAGGTGGCTGGCGCCAGCGTCGCAGGCAACTTGAGCGTCTTCGACGGAGGTCAGCCCACAGACTTTTACGTCGCCCACGACAAGCGAACGTGCCGCCGCTGCCATGTCTCCGGCTCCGGTGAGGGCGCTGCCCACGAGGAAGCCGTCGACGAGACTCCCAAGGTCTTTGGCGTCGGCGCGAGAACCGATGCCCGACTCCGACACCAGAGTCACGTGGTCGGGCACCAACGGCGCCAGCCGTCGTGTGACGTTGAGGTCGACGTGCAGGGTCTTGAGGTTGCGGTTGTTGATGCCCACCAAGCTGGCGCCCAACGAGAGTGCGCGGCGCAGCTCTTGTTCGTCGTGCGCCTCGACAAGCGCGTCCATCTGCAGTTGGGCGCAGAGGTCGAGGCACTTTGCTGCGGTGTCATCGTCGAGGACGCTCAGCATCAACAGGATGGCGTCGGCCCCGTGTCGCCTGGCCTCGGCCACTTGTCGGACGTCGACGACGAAGTCTTTGCACAGCACCGGCAGCGCCGTCTTCGATGCGATGTTTCTCAGAATGTCAAAGTCACCTCCGAAAAAGTGGGCGTCGGTCAACACGCTGATGGCGTCGGCCACGTGTTCATAGGCCTCAACAACGTCTTCGGCGCTGAGGCCCGGGTGGATGCCGCCCCTCGATGGAGACTTGCGTTTTGCTTCTAGGACAAAGCGTCGTCCACGCTGGCGGAGGGCAGCCTCCAACGACCGTGTCGACGGGGGCAGACCTTGCAGCAGGCTCGACAACGGCGACGTCAACCGCGCCCGCACTTCGACTCTCTTGTGAGCAATGATGGCGTCAAGCACGGGTTGCCTCCACCACCTGCTGAAGGACATCGAACGGCGCTTTGTTCGCCATCTGCTCCCGTGCCTGGGCGACGCCGTCGGCGATGGACTCGGCTTTCTGCGCCACGAACAACGAGGCACCGGCGTTGACAGCGACCGCGTCGAGGTGAGCCTTTGTGCCCTGCCCCTGGAGAATCGCCGACATCCACGCAGCGTTGTCGTCTGGATCGCCGCCGGCCAGCGCCGACACTGGCGCTGAATGGACACCCAAGTCATCGACGTCGACAACGCTCGACTCGACCTCTCCGTCATCGAGCAACGCCACCTGCGTGGGTCCATGCAGGGCGAGTTCGTCGAGCCCGCTGCCATGCACGACCATGGCGCGTCGCGCGCCCATCTTGTGCAACACGCGGGCGTAGGCGCCGACGAGAGTTGCGTCCGACGTTCCCAACAACTGCAGCTGCGGACGAGCAGGGTTCACCAAGGGGCCCAGCAGGTTCAAGATGGTGCGCGTCTTGAGGGCACGCCGTACGCCCATGGCCTGCTTCACGCCGGGGTGAAACCGGGGTGCAAACAAGAACGCGTACCCCGTCTTCTGCAAACAAGCGCTGCTGACGCCGATGTCAACGTCGATGGCAACCCCCAGCCGCTGCAGCACGTCGGCCGACCCGCACTTCGACGACACCGACCGGTTGCCATGCTTCACGACACTCACACCAGCCGCAGCGACGACAAACGAGGCGGCCGTGGAGATGTTCACCGTGTGGGCGCCGTCGCCGCCGGTTCCACAGGTGTCGATGAGTGGCCCTGCCACGTCGTCGACGACAAACGGAGTCGCCGCATCGCGCATGGCCAGCGCCGCCCCAGCCAGCTCGTTTTCGGTGATGCCCTTGGCCTTCAAAGCAACCAACAGGGCGGTCAGGTGCACATCCGACAGCTGGCCGGCAAACACCAGGGCAAAGACCGCCTGCGCTTCGTCGACGTCGAGGTGGCGTCCGTCGCAGAGGTCGTCGAGCAGAGATGGCAGGGCGAGCGCGTCAAAAGGGTCGTGTCCCATGGCGTCCTCAGTGGCGACGGCGCAGCATGCGCATCGCGTTGTGCAAGATGGCGTCGCCATCTGGAGAGAGAATGGATTCGGGGTGAAACTGCAGCCCCACCTGCTTGGCTTGCATGTCGCTGAAGGCCATGGCCATGTCGTCGAGGGCGGCATGGACCTGCAGCCGCGTCGGGAGCGCTCGTGTCGCCAATGAGTGGTAGCGCGCCACCGGCGTCGGGCTCGGCACGTCGACAAATGGCCCCCTCCCGTCGTGGTGGAGCAAGGCATGCTTGCCGTGCACCACCTCGCCAGCGAGGTCGACGTTGCCCCCTGCCGCCAACGCAATGGCTTGATGCCCCAGGCACACGCCGAGGACGGGGACGTCGCCTGCGGCGTCGCGCACAACGTCGAGCGTGCAACCCGCGTCTTCAGGACGGCCCGGCCCGGGGCTCACCACGACGACGGCGTCGTCTTGCCGGGCGAGTTTGACGACGAACGAAGACGACACACTGTTGCGAAACGTGCGGACGCGGGCCCCAAGGCGCGCCAGAGCGTCGGCGAGGTTGAACACAAAGGAATCGCGGTTGTCGATGAGGACGATGTTCATGCCGCCCCCCGCATGTTCGCCTTCGACGGCGTCACAGAACGAGCTGGAGACGTCACTTCGACAGCTGCGCAAGCGTCGATGACGGCTGCGGCTTTGTGCTGCGTCTCTTGTGCTTCAGCCAGTGGGTCGGAGTCGTGCACCACACCCGCACCAGCCTGGACGTAGGCGACACCCTCGCGCACCAGGGCGGCGCGGATGACGATGGCGAGGTCAAGCCCGCCGTCGGGGAGAACGACGCCAATGCCGCCCCCGTAGGGGCCGCGGCGACGCTGCTCGATCTCCGCCACCAACTCCGCAGCTCTCGGCTTGGGGGCGCCGATGAGGGTGCCTGCAAACATCGCGGCCGGGATGGTGTGCAAGGCGTCGAACTCGGGACGCAGAACGCCCCGCACGACTGAGACGAGGTGCATGACCCGGGCGAAGCGCTCCACCTGCATGTGGCGGGCGACGGTGCGGGTGCCCGGCACCGCCAGCCGGGCCACGTCGTTGCGCGCGAGGTCGACCAGCATTTGGTGCTCGGCTTGCTCTTTGGGGTCGGTGCGCAAGTCGGACTCCAACCGCTCATCTTCTTCTCGGCTCTGTCCTCGACGACGGGTGCCAGCGATGGGAAACACCGACATCTGCAATCCTTCTGCGCTGGGCGCGACGTTCACCGCCGTCTCTGGCGATGCCCCCAACAGCGTCGTGGTCGACGTCCGCAGGAAAAAGTGGTGGGGGCCAGGGTTCGACGCTCGCAGGGCGAGGTACGCAGCCAAAGGCGAGGTGCATGGCGTCGAGAATGTTCTCGACACGACGGTTTGAAACACGTCGCCAGCGACGATGTGCTCCTGCACCCGGCGAACGCGAGCGGCGAATTCTGCGTCGTCGACGTCGACGTCGACAGACGGCGAGGCGGCCACCGACAAGCGCATCTCTGGAGCCACCGGGCGCGTCTCGAGCAACTGCAGTGCCCGCCGCACATCAGCTGCCGAGGTCGACGTCACCGTTGTCGTCGCGCCGTCACATCGCAGCACCTGGCGCGGCACAAAGGCGACGAAGTCTGCCCCATCGTCGACGCTGGGCTTCTGCACGTCTGGGTCGCCGCGCAACCCGACGCTGTTGTCAAAGGCGGCATAGGCCTCGAAGTTGACCTGCAGAAACAGGGGCAGCCCGACGTTGCCCAGCATGGCGCGCAACGTGCGAAGCACATCCAGTGGCCCCGCGGCCAACAACCGCTGCTCGTCGTCGAGCTCAACAGAGGGAGCCGCAAAGGCGAGGTCAAGCTGGACGGCGTCGCGGCTCACCACGTGAGAGGCCAGCGCCCTCGCAACGTCGACGAGCAGCCGTTCGCCGTTGGCGTCGAGCGCGTAGAGCACCACCGCGTGCCCACGCCCCTCCACACGAACGGATGCCGCCGTCATCAACGTTGACGACGTCACGCCAACGACGCCGGGCTGCTGGCTTTCGAGCAAGAATGAAACATCGCCCTCAGTATCCCCGTCAACGGCGTCGACCACGGCGGCGAGGTCGACGGCAAAGGGCAGCGAGCGTCGGTGGACCTTCAGTGGCATGCCAACTCCCGACCACAGGCATGCACCACGGCCTCGACTTGCGTCATCAGCGTCGAGAACTGCTCCGGAAACAGCGATTGCGCGCCATCGCTCTGCGCCGACGTTGGGTCGCAATGCACTTCGACGACGACACCGTCTGCACCCGCCGCTGCTGCCGCCAGTGTCATCGGCGCCACCAAGGAGCGTCGCCCAGTGCCGTGGGACGGATCGACAATGACGGGCAGGTGCGTCTGCTCTTTCAGATAGGGCACGGCGCTGAGGTCGAGGGTGTTGCGTGTCGACGTCTCAAACGTGCGAATGCCACGTTCGCACAGCACAACATTGGGGTTGCCGGCATGCACGATGTATTCGGCCGCCAGCAGCAACTCCTTCAGCGTCGACGACATGCCGCGTTTCAGCATCACCGGCAGTTGGCTTTGCCCCACCGCCTGCAGCAGTCGAAAGTTCTGCATGTTGCGGGCACCGACTTGCAGCATGTGGACATGCTCGGCCATGGCGTCGACGTCGTTGGCATCGATGACCTCGGTGACGACGGGTCGGCCAACCTCGCGGGAAACATGCGACAGCACCTCCAGCCCTTCATGCCCCAACCCCTGAAAGCTGTACGGCGACGTACGAGGCTTGAAGGCGCCACCGCGCAACATGTGGGCACCAGCGTCGACCACGGCGTGGGCGGTTGTCGTCATCTGCGCTCGACTCTCGACGGCGCAGGGTCCCGCGATGATGGCAAAGGCGCCTCCGCCGAAGGACGTTTTGCCCTGGCCAGAGCCGACCTCGACGACGCTGTCGACGTCGTGCAATTCGCGGCTGACGAGCTTGTAGGGCGCGAGGATGGGTTTGACTTCTTCGACCATGGGGTGGCCGTCCAACGCCAACGCGGCCAACTTGCGTTCGTCGCCGATGGCGCCGAGCACCACGCGTTCGGTGCCGGGCAGATGCAAAGGACGGAGTCCTGCGGATTCAATGCGCTGCAGCAGATGCTGGGCGTCGTCGTGGGTGGCGGTGGGCTTGAGGATGACAATCATGGGAGCTGCCTTGCAGAGGAGGGGGGTCTGCGGGCCGGCTGCACCATGCAAAAAGGCCCGCTGGGGGCGGGCCTTGGTCAACGGGGATGCTGTCGTCGTCTACATCCGCCATCGGGTGCCCGCCACGTCGTGCGCGCACCACCACCAGTTGGCGGTCACAGCCATCGAAGGCGACACCACAGCACAGCCGGCAGCGGGAGCTGCGGTCGTTGGGCTGAGGTCACAAACAGATGGGTGCATGCCTATAAAGTGCGAGATGGGTTCTGCATCTGTCAAGCCCTTTTTTGCCGTACGCACAGATCTCCCTCTCTCCACCTGGGCCGCAAAGCCATCGGTCGCGCCTTGCGGTTCGCCGTCTGCGTTGGCACATCGTCGTCGATGACGCGCCCCTACGATCTCGAACCCGACCGTCGTGAAGACGCCCCTGCCGGCTTGTTTTTGTCGAAGTACGGCACCTGGTTTCACGACGGAGATCAGCTGCACCACAAACGCATGGCGGGGCTGTTGCACCGCAGCATTGCCCGCGACGATGCCGGCGGGCTGTTGGTGACGACCGGCCGCGATCGCCTGCCCTTCGTCGCAGAATGCGCGCCCTTCGTGGTGCGCAGCGTCGACGGCGCGACCATTGCGCTCAGCGACGATGTCCATGAAGAACTGGCGCCGTCGACGTTGTTTTGCATGCGCGACGACGGCGCCCTCTTTGTCAGCGTGAAAGACAGCGGCTTTTGGGCGTTGCTGTCGCGCAACGCACAGCACGCGCTGCAAGACCACATTGTCGACGACGACGGCTACATGGTGGTCATCGATGATGGGCGCTGGCCGCTGCGCCTGGTCGACGACGCTTTCGACCCCACTGCGGTTCCTTAGCAGGCATTCCCAGTCGCCAGGGCGCACGCCCTCACCCCACAAAAAACGCCTCCCGAAGGAGGCGTTTGCGTCGCACGTCGTCGTCGTCACACCAGCTTGCGCCCGACGATGCGCTTGAGGTCGGCGTGTTCTTGCGCCAACTTCTTGAGCTCCTTCTCGAGCTGCGCCACTCGTTCTTGCAGCTTGTGGTGCAGCACCGCCAGGTTCTGAAACTCGAGGTGACCAATCTCCTCTTTGTTCGGCATCGACGGCGCTCCCTCTTGGGCGCCGGAGATGACCGCGGCCACCGCTCCGTCGAGACCAGGACCGCCCGCAGGTGCGGGTGCCCGCGCGGCCGGCGCGGCCGCTTGTGGAACGGGCGCCGGCGTCTTGGGAGGTGCCGGAAGCTTCTGCGACGGGCTCGCCCGACGCTGCCGCTGCGCTTGGGCAGCCGGTGCCTGCTGTTGCCCCGTCGGTCGCTTCTTCTTCGCCCGCGGCGCCGCAGCGCCAGGTGCCTGTGCGATGTTGTTGAGCCCACCATCGCGCACGTGTTTGAACACGCCCATGGTGATGGCCTTCAACGTCTCGACGACGCCTTTGCCTCTGAAGGCCATGGCCTCGAAGCTCTGCACTTTGCGCTCGTTGAGGGCCGCCTCCATGTCTTGCACGCTGAGCAAGTCGGGAAGGTCGCGCTTGTTCCACTGCATCACCAGCGGGATGGTGCGGTAGTCGAGCCCGTTGGCCTTCAAGTTGCGCTTGAGGTCCATCAACGAGTCTTTGTTTTGGTCGAGCATGTAGCGCTGCGAGTCGGCGACGAAGACAACGCCATCGGCCCCCTGCAACACCATCTTGCGCGTCTCGGCGTAGTAGGGCTGCCCGGGCACGGTGAACGAACGCACCACAAAGTCGCATCCTGCGATCTTGCCCAGCTTCACCGGCAAGAAGTCGAAGTAGATGGTGCGGTCGGTCTCGGTGGCGACGGAGACCAACTCGGTCTTCATCTGCTTGAGCATGAGCTCATGCACTTTTTGCAGGTTCGTCGTTTTCCCGCACATGCCGGGTCCGTAGTAGACGATTTTCGCCGTGATTTCGCGCGTGGAGGGGCTGAAGTAGACCACGTGGGACCTCGGTCGACGCTGTTCACGCCGCTGACTTTCACCAATTCGTGGGCAGCATAGTGGCCAAAAGCGAGCACTTCCAATTGCTGACCTCTGTCGACCGACAGACGTCCGATGCCACTGCGAAGTCTGCGCGCTCGACGCTGCCGGAGGCTAGACGGGCTGTTCTTCAGCTGCCGGGACGTCAGAAGCAGTCGGTGTCGGGCCCAACAAAAACGCCAACCATGTGGCGCAAGACAACAACGCCAGGCCGCCCAGTTGGTGCACCACGGCCATGGGAATGGCCACGTGCATCATCACGGTGCCCACACCGAAGAGAAACTGCAGCGCAACGACGACGAGCAGGACCTGCCCTGCCCGCTTCGCCATGCCGTCGAACGAACGCACCACAACAACGCCCAAAGCGATCACCGCCGCCGTCGCCACCACGGCAAACAGCCTGTGCAACACATGGATGAACACCGGGTTGTGCAACGCATTGCCGACGACACCGCCCTCCATGTGCAGCACACCCGACGGCCAGTAGCTGCCGTTCATGTCGGGGAAAGTGGCGAAGAGGTATCCAGCGCGCGTGCCCGCCATGAAGGCGCCGTAGACAATTTGCAGCGCGATGAGACCGATGGCGGCGAAGGTGAGCGGGCGCATCCAGGAGGGCGCCGTCGTCGACAACGGGGGCTTGGGTTTGAGGCGGAGCGCCATCCACAACACATATTGCGCGACAAAGAAGGCGAGACTGAGGTGGGCGGCCAGCCGGAGGTGGCTGACCTCGGGGCGGTCGACCAGCCCGCTCTTCACCATGAACCAGCCAAGCAACCCCTGGCTGCCGCCGAGGAAGAACGCGATGAGCGCCCGTCGACGGTGCACGCCCTGCAGGCTCCCCTTGCGCCACAGCCACACCATGGGCACGAAAAACACGAGGCCAATGGTGCGGCCGAGCAGGCGGTGCAGGTACTCCCACATGAAGATGCGCTTGAAGTCGTCCAGCTGCATCCAGCTGTTCACCTTGAGGTACTGCGGCGAGAGTTTGTATTTGGCGAACGTCGCTTGCCAGGCGGCCTCGTCGAGTGGCGGGATGGTGCCCATCAGCGGGTGCCACTCCACCATGCTGAGGCCCGAGCCCGTGAGGCGGGTGATGCCGCCGACCGCGACCATGAGGGTGATCATCGCAAAGACGGTGAGGAGCCACAGGCGGACGCCACGGGTGTCGTCGGGGGCGGTGGGGTCGTCGACGTACAGCATAGGGGGGTTCTAGTGGCTTGCAGGGCGGTGGCAACAGGGGCAGCGCCGTCGGATTTCTGTTTTGTTTTCAGGAGCGTGCACGGGAGGCGTTTGCAGAATTGACTCGGCGGCCGCACACATCAGCAGAATTTCAAAAAACCAAATGAAATCCGACTGTTGCCTGTGCAGCGTTCCCGAACCCTTCGCTCAAAGAGCGACGACCCGCCTCACCCGACCCCACCCACCCGGGCGAGACGAGCCTCCTGACCCCGCCGGAGTGGACCCCCGCCAACGAAGCTCCCACCAGCCTAGCCCCAACGCATCCGCCATCAAGCCTAAAACACCAACAAAAACAGAAAGATAAAAACAAATGGTCGCCTGCGAAAACGACCCCTCCCATCTCGTGCGCGAGGGTCGAATCTGACAATTGCACCCTCGTATTTGGCGGCAGCATCACCAAAGCGGCGGCAGAAACAGCCAGCTCCTTTTCTTCCACTCCGCAAACGCCGGATACCGCGCCAGAGATCGATCTTTGCGCACCATGTTCGGCACCCACACGAACAACACCATCAGGCCCAGCGCGATGAACGGAACCCAATGCATGGCCAATGCTGTGAACCCGGCGTAGATGAGCAGTTCTCCGAGGTAGTTCGGGTTGCGGCACCGCGCCCACAGGCTCTCGGTGAACAACACCCCCGGCCGCAGCTGCAGCGACACGTGCTTTTGCATGTCGGCGGCGAAGTGAAAGAAGACGCCGAAGGCATACATCGAGGTGCACAACGCCAGCAGCCAGCCGGGCGCCCGCACGTCGTGGGCGCAGATCATCCACGGCGCCACCCAATACAAACTGAGCGCCCCCCAAATGACACCGCCGTACCACAGCGGCGTGGGCTTCTCCCACTGCTTGTCGCCGAAGGTGAACGACTTCAGCGTCCACAAAAACCCGTAGGTGCCGTGCAGCGCCAAGTACATCCACGCCGTCGGGTTCGACCATGCGTCGTACATCTGCATCAACACCAAGATGGCGACGGCGTTGAAGCATTTGTGGCTGTCGATGAAGTGTTTTTGACGCAGCACAAAGCCGGCATCGGCGGGGGTCTCAGCAGCTGACATGCACCGAGCGTAGCACCCTGCGTCGACGACGACGGAGGTGTCTCCGCTGCGGTGCCCATCTCGTGCGATGTCTGAGCGGGCGTCAGGTGCGCAACGACAACATGCCGGTGTGTTCGAATGGCACGGGGAGCATCCCGCTCATCAGATTCCACTTCACTTTGTAAGGCAGCTGCGACCGCGTCACGAGCTCGGCGAGCGACATGCCGAGGGCGATGAGGTCGATGTGAAAGTTGAGCCGCACCGTCTTCGCTTTCTTCGCCATCAACACCGTCGTCTCCAGAGGACGGGTGTTGAGCGCGGTGCGATCCGACACCAACACTTCGACGTCGAGGGCGTCGAGGGGGAGGTCGATGGTGTTGGGGTTGAACACCCGCGCGGTGACCCGTCCGTCGAGGCCGGTGGGCCCCATGCCGGTCAGCACCATCTGGCGAATCTCGACGACGGGGGGCTTCGGCACGGGGGCTTTGCCAGGAAACTCCGCCGGAATGCGCACGCTCGCCTGCTTCATCCCGAAGTGAAAGCCCGCCGACAGTTTGTAGGCGAACTCGTCGAGGGCCCACAGCTTCTGCAAGACCTCCAGCGACTCGCCCAGCCTGAACGACACGGGAAACAGCACCTCGTTGGTGCCCCCGGCGGGGAGGTCGATGCCGTTGGCCGTTTTGCCCTCCGCCACCCGCCGCTCTTCGACGTCGAGGGCGAAGTCGATGTCTTTCAGCAAGATCGGAAAGCGGTTCTCGTTCTCGACGTCGGTGAGAAAGTCGACGTCGAGAGCGTCGAGCTTCACCTGTTTGATGTTCATCTGTTTGATGCGCACCTTGGGGTCTTTCACCACAGAGCGGATGGCGCCCATGGTCACCCGACATCCAGAGGCAGGCAGCAACAGCGTCGAGCCCAACATCATCAGCTGACGACGAGAAAGAGAAAGACGACGAGGATGATCAGACATGCACATCTCCAGGTTCTTCAGGTGGCTCTGAGACGAGCCTGACCTTGGGCCCCTTCACCTCAGGTGTGAGCAAGGCCCCACGCCGCTCATTGGGCAGCCGTCCGCCTGGGGCGGTGACGACGTCGCCCCCCGCCCAGCGCACCGCGTTGGCCAACAGGCGTGCCCCGCCCGACGTGCCGATGCTCTCGGGGTGAAACTGCAGCCCCACCAGCTTGCGCTCGACGTCACGGACGGCCATGGGCTGCCCGTCGTCACACCGCGCTGTCACCTGCAGAGCGCTGTTCTCGTCGAGCACCAACGAGTGGTAGCGCATGACCCACAGGGGCGACGGCAAGCTCGCAAACACGCCTTCTCCGTCGTGGGTGATGGCACTGCGCTTGCCGTGCACCGGATGCAACGCCCGCTTCACCGCACCGCCAAGCGCGACGTGCATGGCTTGCATGCCCAGACAAATGCCGAGTTGTGGAACGTCGCCCATGAGCTGGGTGACGACGTCAAGAAGGCCGGGCGTGTCTTCAGGCGCCCGTGGCCCAGGCCCGAGGCACACCAGTTGGGGCTGACGCTGCAGCACCCGCGCTCGACGCTGCGCCGACGTCATCGCCGCCAATGACTCGCCTGGCACCACGTCGACGTCGCAGCCCAACTCCATGAAGGCTTGCACGACATTGAACGAGAAGGAGTCCCGGTTGTCGACGAAGGCGACGCTCATGCCGTTGTTGTGGGGCAGCCGACGACCAGATGCAACAGGTGCACTCCCCCTCCGATTGCTGTATTCGACGCACAAACCCCGACGAGGAGGTCGTCATGGCCCTCAACAAAGACTGCATCGGTCGCACCTACGCTGAAAACTCCCCCTTCGAGGTCAAAGCCGACGCCGCCCAGGCCTACGCCGACGCCACCAACGCTGGCATCGCGGCCTACTCAGGCGACGACGCGGTGGCACCGCCCATGTACGGCGTGGCCTACTCCTTTGGAGCCCTGGGCGCCCCCCTTGGCGACGGCGACCTCAACGTCGACTTCATGCGTCTGGTGCATGGCGAACAGAAGATGGAATTCGTGCAAGCGGTGAAGCCCGGCGACGTCATCTCGTCGGAGTCGTCCATCGCCCGCATCGACACCAAAGACAGCGGCGAGCTCATTGACGTCGACATCGTCAGCAAAAACCAAAACGGCGACGTCGTGTTGCGCGCCACGTCGGGCTTGTTCATCCGTGCGTCTGGCAAAGGCAAGAAGGGCAACGGCGACGCTCCCAAAGACCCCTTCGACGACCTGCCCCCGCTGTTCTCCGTCGAGCAGTCCGTCGACGACGACCAGAGCGTCCGCTACGCCGATGCGTCGGGCGACCACAACCCCATCCACACCGACAAAGACGTCGCCGCGCTGGCCGGCCTCCCCGGCGTCATCCTCCACGGCCTGTGCACCATGGCCTTCGTGCACAACGCGCTGGTGCGCAAGCTCGACGGCGACCCCAGCAGACTGCAGCAGTTGTCGGTGCGCTTTTCGCGTCCGGTGCTCATGGGCGACGTCCTCACCATCGACGTCCGCGGCGACGAGGCGGGCCCGTGGCACATCAAGGTCACCAACCAAGATGGCGTGGCCGTGTTGAAAAACGGCGAAGCCATCGTCGGCTGACACCAGCTCGACGACGCTGGCCGACGCTGGCCACAGAAAAGCCCCCTCCAACGAGGGGGCTTTTTCTGTCCGCGGATGTACCTCTCGTCGGCCATTTGTGCCAAAATCACACACTGCGGCGGCGAGACGTTGCTGCTGTAGCAGGCTCATCCGCCCCATATCTGGGAGGCATCGCATGAAGGCACTCCGTGCTCCCCTCGACGACACATGGGGCGCTCTCCTCGCGGGCAGCGGCTGGGTCTGGCTGTCTGCGCTCAGCAAGATGCAGCACTGGCGCCTCGACAACTGGTGGGACACCCGCCTCAACGGACAGATGCCCTTCGAGGTCTTTGCCAAGCTTCAGCCTCTCAGCGACGGCGCGTTCACCGCCGGCATGTTCGCTGCTGCGTTGCTGCTGGCCTTTGCGCCCCGACTGCCCACCTTGCGGGCCCACGTCGTCACGCTGATCGGGCTGTTGGTGTCGGTGGCCATCGGGGCCATTCCCCTGTGGCCTGCCAAGGTGGGCGGCATCGTGCTGAGCGGAGCCGCCACCGGCGTCGCCTCGGTGTCCTATTTGATGTTGTTGGGCCAATGGCTCCGCAACCGGCCCAAGCACGCCGCAGGAGGACTTTTGCTCGGGCACGTTGTGGGCCAATTCTTGTCGTCACGCGCCGACGGTTGGCCGCGCGGCCCAGGCGAAGTGTGGGTGGGATTCGGCACCGTCGTCGTCGTCGCGCTGTTTGCCGTGGTGTCGACGCGCCTCGCGTGGGCATCTGACGTCGACGTGCAGCCAGAGCCGGCCCCGCCGACGGCACAGACGCGCTTGGCCCTTGCGGCGGGGTTGTTGTTCGGCGCGATCTTGTTGTTGCATCCGCTGTGGCGCGCGCCATGGACGGTGGTGACCGCTGCAGGGCTCGGCGATGGCTTCTACTCGCTCGTCGCCGTCCTCGACGTCGTCGGCGTCGTGCTGGCGCTGGTCTTGTTCTTCGTGGGCCGCTTGCGGTGTCGCACGCTGCTGAGCGTGTCGTTGGCGTTGTTGGCTGGCGGTCTTCTTTGGCACCACCTGCCGCCTCCCACGTCGACGACGAGCAACACCGTCATGCTGATCTCGCTGGAGGTCAACCGGCGGGTGCTCGTCGCCACCTTCACGGTGGGCGTCACCGGCGTGTTCTTGATGGCGGCACGGGCCGAACTGCTGTGGGCCATTGTCTTGCTGCAGTCCCTGCCCACCTCCGTGATGGACCGACTCACCTTCTCGCTGCCCTTCGTGTGGACGGCAGTTCCCGTCGTGGTGCTGCTCGTGGCGGTCGCCTTGTTGTTGCGACATGCCTGGGCGTCGGCCGACGACGCACGGTCCGCACACAGCCAATCGGGTTCGCCATTGGGGGCGCGATTGGCGCCCTCCCCCTCCTCCCAAACGCCATCGCGTGTGGTGGGCGCGCGCTCATTTGGAGATGCCCATGACCGTTGACCGCATCCTCATCGTCACTTGCGGCTTGGTCGTCGTCGCGGTGGGTCTTTCGGCCCCTATGCCGTCCCCCAGATGCGACTCGATTCGCAGCGAAGCCAAAGTCATGCTCAAGTCCATCTATGTGGCCCAAGCGCAGCACCACGGCATGCAAGACACCTACGTCAACGCACTTCCGAACGACAGCATGCTGCACCGCCCGAACAACGTGTACACGTACGTGATGCGGTCGGCTTCGAGGCATGACTTTGTCGCCGAGGCCGTGGGCCGGGGCGACATGCAAGGCGACACCTGGCGCATCACCAGAACCGGCCAGGCCGAGCACGTCATCGCCAGGTGCAAAAAGCCGCTCTACGACCCACGCAACGCAAAGCACTGACAAAAAAGCCCCCTCCAACGAGGGGGCTTTCGCTTGGTCACAAGGTTGACGTCACAAGCTCGACGACGTCGTCACTCGCCTACGAACGTCGGGCGGCCCCGTCCGGCCAGGCGCAGTCCGGTGAGGGCGTCCTTGGTGCGGAAGATGGCGTCGAGCCCGTCGGTTTCGGCTTTGAGGCCGTCGGCCAACGATGCCGTCTCCGTCATGCGCACCAGCTCGTCGGCCGCCTTCGACGCCAACGGCGCCTTGAAGCCCACCTTCTTGATGGCCTTGGCGACGTTATCGTCGTCAGACGTGACGTCGCCTTTGGCGAGGGCGTCGAGGTCGGATTCAAACGCTTTCACCAACGCTTCGTAGCCAGCAGGAACGGCCGTCGGAGGCGCCGCTTCGGCCCGGGTGTTGCCCGACAACGCTGCCTGGGTGAGGGCCGCTTCAAAGGCTTCAGGAGCGACAACTTCGTCGACGAGGCCGAGGCCTGAGGCCGTCTTGGCGTCGAGCACTTGGCCGGTGAGGATCAACCAGCGCGCCAAAGGCACACCGCAGCGACGGGCCGAACGTTGCGTGCCCCCCAGGCCGGGGAAGATGCCGATGCCCGTCTCCGGGAAGCCGATGGTGCCCTTGGCGGTGGCGACGATGGTGTCGCACGCCAAGGCCAACTCTGAACCACCGCCGAGGCTGAGGCCGTCGAGGGCGCAGACCACGGGCTTTTTGCTCACGTCGATGCGGCGGAAGATCTCTTGCCCACCAGCGGCGAAGTCGACGATGCGTTTGACGTTGTCGCCTTCGATTTGGTCGACGAAGAACTTGGTGTCGGCGCCGGCGACAAACGCCTTGCCTGCGCCGCGAATGACGATGCCCTTGACGCTGTCGTCGGCAACCAGCTTGTCGAACGCCTCGCCCAGCTGGGCGACGAGGGTTTCGTTGAGGGCGTTGAGCGCATCGGGACGGTTCAGCAGCACCGTGCCCACACCGTCGTCGCTGACCGACGTCTCGACGAAAGCGATGTGAAACGCCTTCTTCTCAGCGCCGTGGGCTTTGAGGGCGTCGGGCACGTCGACGTCGTCGTAGCGCTTGGCCAGCGCTTCGACACGGCGCAGGGCAACGTCGGTGCCGAAGGCGTTCATGGCTTCGAACGGCCCTTGTGGCCAACGCAGACCGACGCGAGCGCCGAGGTCACAGTCTTCGAGGGTGCAGACCTTCTCGTCGAACACGATGCGGCAGGCGATCTGCGCCACCACACCCCACAGGCGGTCGAGCACTTCGTCGAACTTGCTCTCATCGACGTCACCGCTGAGATCCCAGTTCTCTTTGGCGTCGACGACGGGGCGGATGTAGTCGCACGGCGCGTAGAACGCACCCAACTGTTCGCCGAGGGTGGTGGCGGCGTGCAGGGTGATCGGCACGCCCGTCACGTTCATCAACTCGTAAGGGCCCATGCCCACACCAAAGCCGGCTTTGCAGGCCGCCTCGACGGTGGCGATGTTGCAGACGCCCTCGTCGACGACGCGCAATGCTTCGTTGAGCCACGGCACGAAGAACCGATTGACGATGAAGCCGGGCGCGTCGGCGCTCACGACGGGGGTCTTGCCCGACAACACTTGCAGCTGCCAAGCGAGGTCGAACGCCGCTTGCGACGTGGCCTTGCCCTTGATGACCTCGACGAGCTTGTTCTTCGCTGGGTGGTAGAAGTAGTGCAAGCCCACCACGCGCTCTTTGTGCTCGACAGCTTCGGCGACGTCGTCGACGAAGAAAGAGCTGGTGTTGGTGGCCAACAAGCAGTCTTTCGACACGATGCCTTCAAGCTCTTTGAACACGTTTTGCTTCACGCCCTTGTCTTCGAAGACGGCCTCGACGACGAGCACGGCGTCTTTGAGCGTGCCCTTGTCGGCGGTGAAGGTCATGCGACCCAAGATGCCGTCGGCCTTCTCTTGTTTAAACACCTTGCGGGCCACGCCCTCGTCGAGCATCGCCTTCACGCGGTCGTGTCCGCGTTGGGCGGCTTCGTCGCTCATGTCGATGACCACGACTTGAAAGCCTTCGGTGGCGTACTTCTGCGCGATGCCAGAGCCCATGTTGCCGGCGCCGATGACACCGATGACGGTGTCGCGAGGGACGATGGTTTGCGTCATTGATCTTCCTTTGCCTCAGACGAGGATTGAGGGTGCAAAACTGCCGGCTGCATAACGTCCTCGTCGTCGGACGGAAAGGCGGAGTGAACGATGGTGCATTCGCAGAATCCCGCCATCGGCACTAAAATTCCGATCACGTTGGTGTTACGACTGCGGCATGCAACGCGTTCTCTCTTTGTCGTTCTTGGTTCTGCTGGCGGCCTGCCCCGACACCTCGCAGTCGGTGGCCTGCACCGACGACGCCGACTGCGTCGACGGCAACACGTGCTGGAGCGACAACATCTGCCGCTTCGGTGAAGACCTCACCGGCCCCTCTCCGTCGACGGAGCCATCTGTCTCGCCAGAAGGGGAGCCCGGCGCGGAGCCCGATGGCGAACCCAGTGTCGGCCCCACGCCGGAGCCCGGCACCGACCCCGACGCCACCCCAGATGCTGAACCCGACCCCGCTGCATTGCAGATCGCTCACCTCGTCACCGGCGACCGCAACGTCTGTGCCGTTGATGGCGCGGGCGGCGTCTCCTGCTTTGGCCTCAGTCGCTTCGGCGCCATTGGCGGCTCGACGTCGGTGACCACAGACGACCTTCCGCTCACCCGCCTCGACGCCCTCACCGAGGTGACGTCGTTCTCCATGGACATCGACCACAGCTGTTTCGTCGGCACCGTCAACGGCACCTCCGGCGCCTTCTGTCGGGGCAACGGCTACGCTGGCAAACGCGGTGCCCCTTCTGAAGAAGTGATCAGCCAGCCCTACAACCAGTTGCTCGCCGACCAACCCAGCTTTGTCCCCGTCGAGATCGCCATCAACCCCCGCAACGGCTGCGTCCGTGGCACCGTCGACGTCTACTGCTGGGGGCCCGACGTCGACGGATGGAACGACAGCGCCGCCCGCCCGGTGTGGCAGTCGGCGTTGGCGGGCACCACCGATCTTCACGTCGGCGAGAACTTCTTGTGCGCGTCAACGGCGTCAGGCGTCATCTGCGTCGAGCCCGGTGGCTTCGAACACGCCGGTTGCAGCAGCAACCAACCCTGCGCTGTGCTCGCCGACGCCACCGCCTACTCTGCCAATGGCGTCAACGGGTGCTGGATTGAAGACGGCACCGTGCATTGCGCGGGCGAAAACGACTACGGGGTCGTCGTTCCGTCGGCACCGTCCGATGGCGACGTTGCGCCCCAGGCCATCCCCCTCCCCGAAACCGCCATCGACGTCATTGTGCACACCCAAGGCGCATGCGCCCTCCTCGACGACGGCACCGTGCATTGTTGGGGGCGCAACCTCTGGAACCAAAATGGCCTCGGCAACGCAGAGGTGGGCGAGCCCTGCGTAGGCGACGCGCTGTGCCACGAGCCAACGCAGGTCACCCTTCTTGGTGAGCAGGGCGCCATCGCCGGCAGCTATGGCTTCACCTGCACCCACAACCACGACCGGTCCTTTGTGTGTTGGGGGCAAAAAGACGACGGGTACGGACCGACCGTTCACTCACTTCCGCCCCAGTAAAGCGCGCTCCGTCTCCGCGGTTCGACACGCAGCCGACACAAAAATGCGCCTGACACCGAAAAAGGGCTTGTGGCGTTTTTGAAGATCGGTTAGGTATTCGCCCAGGCCCAGCCGGCGGCAAACGCCAACGGCATCCGATGTGTCCCCATCGTCTAGTGGCCTAGGACTTCGGGTTTTCATCCCGACAACAGGGGTTCAAATCCCCTTGGGGATACCATCCATAAGCACCAGCCTCGGCTGGTGCTTTTTCTTTTGTGCGTCTTTTTGCACGCCCCTCTCAGGGCGCCTTTGCCAGCGCGTCTTTGTGCGCCTACGTCGTCAGCGACGTCAGCACCTCCACCAACTGGGTTTCGACATCGACGATGCCGGCCACGTGGGCCCCCAACGCGGCGAATCCGTCGACACGCGCGTCGTCTGACAACTGCAGCTCAGCGGCCAGCCCCTTTTGCGCCGCGCGCAAGTCGAGCACGACGTCACCAGCGTCGTCACGCCCACTGGCCCGCACTTCAGCAATGTCTTCGCTGAGGGCAACGGCCCGCTCGACAGCATCGCCTCCGAGGGCCACGGCGTCGTCGCCGAGTTGCGCAAACAACGCTGCACTCTGATCGCTCAATGCCGCTGCTTGCGCCAGCCCGTCGTTGTCCAGCGACGTCGACGTCGTCATGCTCCGAAGTGCAGCAGCGAATTGCGCTCGCCCACCCATCGGCGACGTGTACTCCATGTTGGCGCACTCGAAGAGGCGCAGAAGACCCACAAACGCCAGCTCACTCGTCGAGAACACCTTGGCCCAGCTCTTCTTGCCTTTGGGGTTTTGCAGCGCGTCCGCAAACTTCGCCAGCCCCTTCAAGCCGAAGTTGCCCGCGAATCCCTTCACCGGCGAGGTCACGTAGTTCTCGGCGCAGAACCCCAGCGCCGCACGGGCAGCTTCGTCCGCCGTGACCGTCGACGACGACGACGACGCCACCACCAGCCGGTTTTTCTCTTTGCGGCACGCCGCCCGCGCGTCGGCCAACACGTCTTTGTCGAGCCACAGAGGCCCACCGTCGTCGATGAGGTAGCGGTCGCCTTCTCGGCCGACGACGTTCACTTGACGAGGCCACTGCCCTTTCCACATCGGGTCTGCGCCGGCGTACGGCATCGACGCCAAGTCGACCGTGACGTGAGCGACCTGCTCGTCGTCGAGGGCAGCATCCAACGCCTTTTGCGCCACCTTCGCCGAGCCGGTCTGCGACACCGAGGCCTCAACGCCCGCGTGCTGCAGCACCCGCGCCACGAGCGGCCCAGGCATCGACCAGCTGCGGCAGGTGAAGGTCATCATCGGCGGATGCCCGTCGTACTCGAACACGAAGTACATGAAACCGACGCCGCCACTGAGGGCAAATACGGTGGCCTCGTCGAAGGCCATCGTCGACGGCGACGTCGTCTTCCATTGTGCGAGGGCTTGGGTGAGCCGGGCCAGGTCGCTGTGTTCACCTCTGTGAAACGCGTAGCCCGGCAAAGCGCCGTCGACCGACAGGCCTGCACGTTGGGCCAGCAGCTTCATGCGAGCTGTGGCGTAGCGCTCGCCGGTTTCAGCCATGCGCGCGCGGACTTTCTTTTTGAAGGATGCGTTCTTGGTCATGTCGTCACTCATCACTCTGCACAGGTCATCGCGCGGCCCGCCCCGCCAAATGCGTGTCCTCTGCAGAGGTAGGTTGTGACAGCCAAGCTGTGCGTTGAGAGGATGCCGCCACCGGGGTGGACGTCATCTGCACCGAGACCTTTGCGCCGAAACGGCGGTCCCTTTGCCCTCGTCGTCAGCCAGGGGCGGTGGCTGGGGCTCGACAGCGTCGAGCGTGAGGGGTCGGCGACGGTGCGCGCCTCGATGAGAATGAAAGACCACGGCGTTTTGGTCAAGCACGGCGCTCAAGCGCCCATGCGTTGCAGCACCACGGTGCCCGTCTCGGTGCCGAACAAAACGTGGTCGCCGACGACGGCGAAATCGCCCGGCACCTTCTGGTCGGGCAGGATGTCGATGGCGTCGATGACGCGAATGGGGCGCTCTCCCGTCTCGATGGCGGGCGGCGTCCACCGCCCCACCCCACGCACGAAGCGAAAGATGCGCTCGGCCCCCATCGACGCCTCCAGCTTGAGGTCGTCGAGGGTCGGCCGCGGGGCCCGGCTGGGGGCGCCTTGCTGTGGCGTCGACGTTGGACCGCTCCCCGCTGCTTGCACCACCTGCACAAGGGTGTCGGCCGCCAGCGCCGACAGCTCGTCGACCACGTCTTCGCCGCGACGAGGTTCGGCCAAAGACACCGCGTGCTGGGCAAGAAGGTCACCGTCGTCTTCGCCGGCAGCGACGCGGTGCACGCTGAGGCCGGTTTCGGTGAGGCCTTGTTGAAACGTCCAGAACAACGGCGATGGCCCTCGCAGCGACGGCAACAGCGACGGATGCGTGTTGATGGCCCCCAGCTCTGGCGTCTCGAAGATCAACGGCTTCAGCAGTTGATTGAAAAAGGCCACGACGATGAGATCGATGCGCTCACGCCGCAGAAGGTCTTTCACCGCTGGCGTCGACGCATTGCCCACCGACCACCGTGGAATGCCCGCCTCTTCGGCCAGCACAAACGGGTCGTACACCGGCGTGGTGTCGTCGTCGCGACGCAGCTTCTTTTTGAGAATGCGCAGCGAGCTGGTGCCCTCGCGCCGCAAGGTGGGCTCCTTGCGCCCCAGCAGCCCGCCGACCGGTCGCACCGCCAGCCGCACGTCGACGCCCGCGTCGAGCAACGCAGCCATCGGTCGGTAGGAGAACACGCTCTCCATGCAAAAGAAGGCGACGCGCACGCTCAGCAGTCCTACTCGAGAATGTAAACGCGCAACGCGCCACCGACTGTGGGAAGGCCCATGGCCGCGACGATGAGGTCGTTGTCGCCGTCCCCGTCGACGTCCGCCGTTCGGGCGCTGACGCCGCGCAGCGGACGGCCAAAGAAGCTCTGCACCCAATCGGCAGCGTCGACATACGTGCCGTTGCCGCGATTCACGTAGACCTTCACGTTGAGGGTGCCCTCGCGGTCGCCCACGTAGACCACGTCGAGGTCGTTGTCGTTGTCGACGTCGAAGAGGTGCACACCAAAGTCGCAGTCGCCCGGGTGTCCGGGGACGGCGGCAAAGTCTTGGGTGAGGTCGCCGCCGCTGTTGCGAAACAACAGCTCTGCATTGCCGAAGTTTTGGCCACAGTTGGGCATCACCACGTCGGCAAACCCATTGCCGTCGACGTCGCCGGCATCGATGCCGAAGACCTCGCCGACAGCGTTGACGAAGGGAGCGCTCTCTTCTTCGAAGCCGAGCCCCTCGTTCACCCGGTTGTAGTAGATGCGATGTCGATTGTTGGGGAAGGTGGGGTTGGGAAACGAGAGGGTGTCGGCGTTGATCACCAGGTCGCGGTCGCCATCGTTGTCGAGGTCGACGGCGACAAAACGGTGGTCGTGGGTGAAGTCGAACTCGTGCGGGATGAGGTTGGGCTGAAGCGTGAAGTTGCCGGCGCCTGAACGCACGAACACCAGGTCTTGGCCCATGTCGCTGTTGAGGTCGGTGTTGGCGCAGTTGGCGTTCTCCACCTCGGGTTGGTCGCCGCCCGGACGGCACCCGATGAGGAAGACCACCAGGTCGTCGCGGGCATCGCCGACGAGGTCGACGAGTTGGGCGTCGTAGGAGCCGAAGCTGGTGACGCCGGGAATGGTGAAGCGCTCGAATTCGCCGTCGCCCAAGTTGCGGTACATGTGCGTGCCGTTGCTCAACTCGCCCGTGGTGTTGGCGTTGTGCGCGAAGACCAAGTCGGGGAGGTCGTCGCCGTTGGCGTCGCCCACCGTGACCTTTTGAGAGAAGTAGTTGGCGGGCGCCGATGGGAGTTCGACGCGGTCGAAGAAGTTGCCGTCGCCGTCGTTCAGCAAGATGTGGTCGGGCCGGGTCTCGTCGTCGATGGCAACGGCGATGTCTTGGTCGCCGTCGTTGTCGAGGTCGGCGAACACTGCATACGACGCCTCCTCGTCAACGTCGTCAGACCGGCTGCCCGTCTCGTCGAGGAACTGCCGGTAGGTGAAGGCTTCTTCGGCGTCGTCACCTGTGCCATCGGGGTTGGAGAAGCTCACCGTCACTGGGCCCACCTGCCCCACCGCGGGCGTCTGGCAAACCATCTCGGTCGACGACACCCACGTGCATTCGTTGGCGATGACGTTGCCAAAGCGCACCACGGCACCTGGCTGCATGCCCGCCCCAAGGACGCGCACCCGGGTGAAGCCCACAGGCAGGCCGAAGTCGGGCAGCACCACGACGCCGATGTACTCGTAGGCGCGCTCGGCGGTGTCTTGTTGGGTGTCGGGATTGACCACGGTGACGTCGACAAACCCTTCTTCACCGGGGGGGGTGGTGCACTGCAACTCGGTGGAGCTGATGAACACCACGTCGGTGCACAAGGCGTCGCCAAAGAACACCTGGGCGCCCTGCTGAAAGAACTGGCCGATGACCGAGACCCGCTCGCCACCAAAGGTGGGGCCGACGTCGGGCTCGACGCGCTCGACGATGGGCGGCGGGATGTATTCGTAGCCGTCTTCGAGGACGCCAAACGACATGGGGTAGTTTTCGACGCGAACGTCGACAAACCCAGCGGGCCCCGGCGGTGTCACCGCGGTGATGGCCGTCGTCGACGTGACCGTGAAGCTGATGGCGGGGTTGTCGCCAAAGGCGACGTGAAATTCGCCGTCGGGGACATGGCGAAAGAAACGTCCGCGCACCACGACGTTGGTGCCCCCGGCGGTGGGCCCCGACGGCGGCTCGACGCTGGTGACCTCCGGCGGCCAGAAATAGGTGTAGGCGTCGTCGAGGGTGTCGCTGCGTCCGTCGTTGGGGTCGAGGTTCACGACGGTGACGTCGACGGCGGCGAGGCCGGTTTCAGGCGCCGGCTGCAGCGGAATCACCGACGGTGGCACGATGACGGTCAGCTCGATGTCGTCGACGACGTCGATGATCTCCGCCTCTTCATCGTCGAACAGCACCAACATGTCGTCGGTGAAACCGGCCCCCAAGATGCGCACCTCGACGCCCCCGAAGTGGGGGCCGAGGTCTGGGTCGACGCGGACGATGATGGGCGGCCCCAAATAGTTGAATCCACCGATGAGCACGCCGCTTTGCCCGTCGGGGTTGACGACTTCGACGTCTTGCACGCCGGGAACACCAGGCGCGGTGGTGCAGATGAGCGTGGTGTCGTCGACGTAGATGAGTTCGGCGCAGGGCTGGCCCCCCACGAGGACGGTGGCGTCTTCGTCGAAGAACTCGCCGGTGATGACGATTTCGGTGCCACCTTGGTCGGGCCCGCGATCGGGGCTGACGGCGTCGACGACGGGAGGGGGGATGTACTCGTATCCGTCTTCGAGCAGGCCGATGCCGAACTCAGGGTGTTCGGCGGTGACGTCGACGAAGCCTGGGCGTCCGGGGGGCGTCTCACAGGTTGCGGTGCTCGACGACAGCAGCAACAGGTGGCGACAGGGGACTCCGTCGAAAAACACCCGCATGTCGTCGGGGAAGAAGGCGCCGATGACTTCGACTTCGGTGCCGCCCGACGACGGGCCCTCAGGCGGAACCACCGCCACCAGCTCGGGCGACGGGAAATAGGTGAAGGCGTTTTCGGCGACCTCGTCGATGGCGTCGGGGTTGCGCACGCGCACGGGCACGGTGTCGGGGTCGTGGGGCGGGGCTACGGCGACGAGGAGGGTGCTGCGCATCCACTCGACGTGGGTGGCCTGGTTGTCGCCGAAGAACACCTCTGCGCCGTCGCGGAAGTCGCTGCCGTAGATCTCGACGCGGGTGCCGCCTGAGCTGGGCCCACGGTCGGGGTTGATGCGGGTGATGCGTGGATTCGACGGCAGCTTTCCGACGACAAACTGCTCGCTGGCGCTGGGGAAGTCGGCTGGGTGCAGCGCGCAGTTGTCGTATTCGTCACAGGCGCGAATGCCGTAGTGCACAACGGTGCCGAGCGGTTGGCCCGCGATGTCACCGACAAACCGCACGGCGTCTTCGTCGGCGTCAGACATGCGCGTCATGGGCACCGATTCGGCGAGGCCGACGCCTTCATAGAGCAGCTCCACCGAGGTGATGCGGGCGTCGTCTTTGAGGACGGCCTCGACCTCATAGGGCCCTTCGGTGAAGTTGGTGTCGCTGACCACCGCGAGCTCGGTGACGACGGGGCCGGCGGTGTCGCAGCCGGTGCCCCCCACCATCGACCAAGCGACAAGGGCGAGCACCAACAGCCGCATGGGCCGACGTTGCGACGAGACGAACGGGCTCCACAGACCGGAGCACAAGGCGAGGGGGCTCAACGTTTGCCTCCCTTTCGGGGGTCGAGGTCGACGGCGTTTTCGCCTTTCGAACGGATGCGTTTGACGCCTTTGCTGCGTCCACCGGCGCGAATGCTTCCGCTGTTGTCGTCGAGCGGCTGCACGTTTGGGGCTTTGTCTTTGCCCGACGACGGCTTTTTGCGTTTGCTCTTGGAGGTCGACGGCCTGGGGGTCTTGCCCGACGGCGACGACGGGGCGTCGTCGAGCAGCATCGCCGCAGTGCCCTGCCCCCGCACCGACACCGACGACGTCGACGGCGTCTGCACCGGCACCGGCGCTGGTTTCTGCTTCACAACCTTGGCGCGCTTGCCAGACCTCTGCGACGTGGACGGGCCAACGGGCGTCGACGCTGCGAGGGGCTGCGCACCCGTCTCCTCCAGGAGCGGGTTGATGCCGATGGACGTCATCACCCGGTGGGCCGCCTCGCTCGGTGCTCGACGCTTGCGAGCGGCGTCGCCTTCGGCGGAGCCCTCATGCGACGCTCCTTGCTCCGCTTCTGCCAAAAACGCAGCCAGCTGGTCGTCTTCGGCCGACGCCGGCTCGACGTCGGTGGGTGCAGAAGCAGTCGCGGGCGTCGTCGACGACGGGGCCGGCTTCGGGGTGGGCATGTGCACATGGGCCTCGGGCACGCTGCCAAACCGCGCATGCAACGCCTGCATGCGAGGGTCGGGGGCGCGCACATGCGCCTGGGTCGGCCTGGCAGGCGTCTCTTCTTCGGCGTCGACGAGCTCGCCCTTGGCTGGGGTGTGGCTCAGCACCTCGCCAAACGACTCTTTCGGCTGGTCGCGCCACGCCCGCTCCATGCGTTCGTGGTCGTGCTCCAAGTCGCGGATGGCCTCTGGGTCGGCGGCCATGCCCGAACCGACGATGACCGCTCGGGGTTCAACGCGTCGGTGTTCGTCGGCCATGGCGTCCTCGTCGTCACGCAGCACAGCAGCTGCCCTCGCAGTGTACACCTGTGCACACCTTCCCGCACCTTTGCCGCCTGTGCTGAAACGGGGATCCGCGTGATGCCGACGTCACAATCCGCCAGTGCAGCGACAGGTGCCTTCTGCTAGGCTGCCGCCATGCCGAAAACACTGTTTACTACTTCTGCCTTCGCCCTGGGTGCCCTGTTGCTTGCGTCTGCGACGTCGTCGTGGGCAGCGCCGACGACGCTGCAAAAGCTCTATGGCAAAGACAAAGACAAGATCCTCGCCGGCGAAATCTTGGTCGACACCAAGAAAATCAAGGGCAAAGACGTCCCCCAAGCCAGCGTGCGCGCCGTCATCGACGCCCCGCCCGACAAGCTGTGGAAGATCATCAACAACTGCAACGGCTACAAAAACACCATGCCGCGCATCGCCGCGAGCAAAGAACTCAGCCGCAACGGCAACAAGGTGGTGTGCACCGTCACCGCCGACATGCCCTTCCCCTTCGACGACCTCACCGGCAAAACCCAAGCGACCCACACCGTCGACAAAGGCAAACACTACATGCGCGAGTGGACGCTCATCGAGGGCGACTACTCGTACAACGCCGGCAAGTGGGAGCTGTTCGCCATCGACGGTGGCAAGCGCACCGTCGTGCTCTACCAACTGCTCGCTGTGCCCAACATTTCGCTGCCGCAGTGGGTGCTCGAGGCCGCACAGGTGCGCTCGCTGCCCAACATCATCGAAGGCTTGCGCGAGCGCATGGCCAAGTGAGGTCGCGTCTCGCTGTCGACGACAAACGCTCCCGCAGGGGAGCGTTTTTATTTAGCCGGCGTCCGACTTGGCGTCGTCTTCGTTCTTCGCATCGGACGGCGCATCGTCGTCGGCGCTGTCGTCTTGCGCGGGCCCTGAGTCGGCCGCGTCGACGTCGGCAGGCGGGTCGACGGTGGTGTCGTCGAGGGCGGCGTTGGCGGCCGCGGCCGACACGTCGGCAGCTGTTTGCAGAGTGTCGTCGACGAGGGTGTCGCCTGGCGCTGCATCGCGGCCAAAGATGCGCATGCCCGGCGCCATCAACAGGCCGCGGTAGTTCTTTTTGTAGATCTCGGCGAGCGTCAAGAACATGGTGACGATGAGCGGGCCGTAGAACAGGCCCAACATGCCGTAGAGACTGAGGCCTGCGACGATGCCGAAGAACACCAGCGTGCCGTTGAGCTGGCCGCCGACCATCTTGGTTTTGAACCAGTACTCGAAGATGGCGACGTACACGGCGTTGTAGATCATGAAGCCGATGCCCGCGGTGACGTGGCCTTGGGCAAACAACACGATGGTGGCCGGCCCGACGACGACAGAGGCGCCGACGATGGGCAAGAACGCGAAGAAGCCGATGGCGGTGCCCCACAACAGGCCGTTGCCGAGGCCGAAGAGTTCGAATCCGATGCCACCGATGACGCCCTGAATGATGGACGCGATGCCGTTGCCGACGAAGGCGCTCTTGGCGATGTCGCGAAAGCGGTCGACGAGTTCCATCTCCTCTTCGTCGGGGAGTGGGCTGAGGTCGAGGAGGTACTCCTTCAGTGGTTCGGTGTTGGGAAACAGCCCCGCCAAGAAGATGAGCATCATGCCGAAGTCGAGGAGGATGCCGAATGCGTTGCCGGCCAAGCTGCCCAGCCGCTCGGTGAGAAAGAGGCCGGCGGCCTTCACAGCCTCGGCGCCGAAGCCAACGATGCGACCGGGGCTGAGGTCGATGCCGTATCCTGCGGCCAGCTGTTTGATTTGGATGTAGAGCGGGTTGTCGGTCGACAACAGCTTGGTGACTTGGGCCGTCACGTTGGACGTTTTCGTCGACTCATAGAAGCTGATGGCCTGCGCCGACAGTGTCATGATGAAGGCCACCAACGGAACGACGACCGCGAAGAACACCAGCGTCGTCGTCAACCAGGCCGCCACGTTCTCGCGTCCGCCGGTTTTTTCTTTCAGCCATTTGAAGACAGGCATGAACAACGACAGCAACACCAACGCCAGCACGATGGGCGTGATGTACGCGAAGACCATCTTGCCCATGAGCACGATGCCCGTGCAGAACACGAGGAGAAACAGGCTCACCACGAAGCGATTGCGGGGGACGTCTTGTGTCATGCCGCACCCTATCCCCTTCTTGGAAGGCGGGGCAAAGGCTGCAAGCGCGTCTCAAATCGCCGAGCCCAGGCCGAAGAAGAAGCGGGGCTGAAAGACGGCTTCGATGATGTCCCAGCCGGTGTCGACGTCGAGCTGGTTGATGGGATAGCTGAACTCAAAGCGCAGCGGCACGCCGGGAATGTTCACCAAGACGCCGTACCCGAGCGAGAAATAGAGCAGGTCTTGGCCGGTGTCGCGGCGCTCGTACCAGTTGCCGTTGCGGCGAACCAGCGGCAGCTGGTTGGGGTCGAGCACGTTGCCCACGTCGACGAAGACGAATCCGCGAAACGGCGTGTCGGGCACGATGGGAAACTCAAGTTCTGCGCTTTGCACCGCCATGACGGTGCCGCCGACGGCGACGGGACAGGTGGTCTTGCTGACGTGTCCGCCGCAGGCCTGGGGGGCGAACCCGGTGTAGACGTCGACTTGTTGCACCACGGCAATGGCGCGGGGGACGTATCCACGCAGCGAGCCGGCGCCGCCGAGAAAGTAGCGCTCAGTGACGGGGACGTCGCCACCGAGAGGGTTGAACACACCCGCCAGTTGGGTCTGCGACTTCAGCGTGATGCCGAGAGCCGGGGTGTAGTACATCTTGAGTGTGCCCTGGGCCTCGACGACCGCAGGGGTGGAGCCGCCTTCGAAGTCGGCCACCGACAACAACGAGACGGCGCGTCCGCGCAGCGAGGCGAAGACGCCGTTTTGCGGTGTGAGGAAGTTGTCGCGCGAGTCGAAGCTGACAGAGCCGTCGAGGCCGCCGCGCATGACCTGCACCGGCAACAACGGCGTCGGCTTGTAGAGCTGGCGGCCCCGGTTCACGCCGGTGTACTCGGCGAGGAATCCGCCTCCGACGAAGAACTTGCCGCCGAGGATGTCGGCCGTGAAGGGGATGTTGATGCGCGCCCCACCGCCGAGTTCTGAGAGGATGGAGAAGCCGCGGTAGAGCAGCTCGTTGCGATGCAGCTCACCCGACAGTTGAATGCGCGTGTCGAGGAGCCGGGGCTCCATGATCGACACGTTGAACAACTGACGAGGACAACTCAGCTGCGGCACAAACAGGCAGCCCCCGGAGACGTTGTCGGCGGCGAAGTTCAGCGAGAGCTGGCCGTTGGCGCTGAGGATGAGACCGGTGCCGAGGAGGTTGCGCTCCATGGCGAGGGCGACGAGCACCAGACCTTCGTTTTGGATGAAGGCGGGCAAGAAGCTGGGCACCAACGTGAACTGCTCTGCGACTTTGATTTCGACGTCGACGAGCCCGGCCTCTTGCGTCGGCACGTGGGTGACGTCGACTTTCGAAAAGTAGCCGAGGCCGAACAGTTTTTTCTGCACGCGGGCCAGGGCCTCTTTGGAGTAGGCATCGCCCGCGTGCACCTCGACGTCGCGCAGGATGACGTTGTCTTTGGTGGAGTCGTTGCCCTTGAGGACGATGTTGCGCACCTTCTGGGGCTCGCCTTTTTGCAGAATGTAGTTCAGCCCAATGCCGCGTCGCTCAGGGTCGCCCGACGGTGCCGGATGAATGCTCGGGCGTTGGTCGAGGCGGGCGTAGGGGTAGCCGTTGTTGCGAAACACGTCGAGGAGCGCGTCGGCTTGTTGTTGGATGCCGACGAGGTCGCAGACGTCGCCGTCTTTGATGGCAATCTGGCTGCGGAGGTCTTCTTGGGTGGCGCCCTCGGGGAGGTCGCCGAGGAAGTTGATGGACACCAACTCGTAGATGGGCCCCTCGACGACGTCGAAGGTCAGGGTGAGGCCGTCCATGTCTTTGGTGGCTTGCACCCGGCTGCTGATGACGCGCCCTTCGAGATGGCCAAAGCGGTAGAGGTTGGCGGCGACGATTTGGCTGTCGCGCTCAAGATACGGCCGGTGAAAGACGCCGGCGCGGGTGAAGACGCCGAGGGGCTCTGGTGGACGGGCAAACAGGCCCTTCTTCAGCTCCTCGGTGGGCACGTCTTGGTTGCCCGTGATGCGGACTTCACGCAGCTCGGCGCGCTCGCCCGCGTTGATGTCGAAGACGGCGACGGTGGCGAAGGGATTGGTGCCCTGCTCAAACCGCAAGGCGACTTCAGCCAACAAAAAGCCGCGCTTCTTGTATTCGGCTTGGATGCGAAGCCGATCGCTCTCAAGGAGAGCCTCGTCGACGACGTCACCGACGGCGTGTTGCACGTAGCGGCTGATGGTTTGCTCGCGAAAGTAGACGCGGTTGTCGAAGCGAACCGACTCCAACACCGGCGCGGGCGCCGCCTTCGCAGGCAGCTCCGCTGGTGCGCCGAGCACGTCTTTGGGGGCGGGCTCTGGCAGCTTTGACCCTGCCTCCTGAGCTGCACTCGCCCACGTCGTCATCAACACGACGCTGACCCCCCAACAACACAACGCGCGCCTGCGCAGAGACGACGACAACGGGCTCATGGGGACTCCTTGTCGTCGGCGTCGTCGCTGGCCGCGGTGGGCAACGCAATGATGACGCGAGAGATGGTTCCGGACTGGTCTTGCACCACTTGCAGTGAGGCGCTGATGACTTGCACACGGCCGTCGGCGCCTTCGATGCGGGCGAGGATGGCGTCTTTGGGCAGCTCTCCTGTCCAGGCGGCGTCGACGTGCATGAGCAGCTCGGGAGCGAAGACGACCTCCTCGAACTCCAGCTTCTCGATGTGGTGCACTTCGCGACCGAACAGCTTGGCGGCGTCTTCGTTGGCGTAGTCGATGCGGCCGCCACGGCCCAGAACGACGACGGGCTCATGGATGGCGCCGAGCACGCTGCGCGCCAGCTTTTTCATCTCGAGGATCTTGCCCGTCTTGCGGGCGTCGGATTCTTCAAGCCGCACCAGCGCCTGGTGCAGGGCCAAGCTCACCTCGGCGACCTCGTCGTCGCCGGTGATGGAAAAGTGGGCGGTGCGTCCGGCTTGGATGCGGCTGGCGATGGAACGCAGCTGGGCGATGGGCGCCAACGCCCAGCTGGGGCCGAAGGCGGTGACGAGGGGAAACGCCGACAACGCCAACAAAAAGACCACCAGCTGGTCGCGTTCGGCCTTGCTCATGGCCCCGCGCGCCACCTCAGCGCGCTCTTGCGTCAAGCGCCGCGACTGAAACGTCAGTGTGTGCACAAACGTCATCGCCGTCGACAGCGCGTCTTCAGCACGACGCAAGGCAGAGGGGTCGAGGTGGTTTTGGTGTTTGTCGTCGATGAGGGCCACGCGGGCGCGCATGACGGCAGACGACAGTGGCTCCAACACCGGCTGTCCGAAGAGGGGGCCACCGTCGTCGGCCGTCCACGTCTTGAGGTGTGCGTCGAGCGCCGGATGCGAGCGCACCTCGCCGACGGCGTCTTCGAGCAGGCGAATGGCGGAGCCAGTGGCGTCGAATGCGCGTTCGAGGGCGGCGAAGTGGTCGACGTTGGGGTCGCTTTGGTGCAGCACCAAGGCGCCCTTCAGCTTCAACATCGACATTTCGACCGAGCGGGCCTCGTCGAACAACGCGTGGGCCTGGGCGAAGACGTTGACCTCGTCGCCCGCGCCATTGGCGCGCCCCACGCCGAGGGCCAACGCCGGCAACGTCAACGCAAACGCCAACGCCGTCACCAAGCGCGCGCGGCCTTTGGTGGTGCGGCCTTTGTTGCGGGTGGCCTCGTGACGAGGAGCAGGAGTGGGGGCGTTGGAAGCGGCCATGGCAGTTCAGAGAAACAGATTCAGCAGAGACGGGAGGTCAACACAGTCCAGCGGTGCAATGCAACCGTCGACGTCAAGACGTCAGTCGTTGCGGGCGATGAGTTCGATCTGCGCCTGTGACCCGACGACGATGACGACGTCGTCTTCTTGGATGACCTCGTCGGGGTTGGGGTTGCCGTCGAGCGTTTCTTCCCATTGGTTGACGCCGTTGTCGTCGACGTATTGGTGCTTGCGTTGGATGCCGATGACGTTGATGGAGAACCGCTGGCGCAGCTGCGCGTCTTTCAGGGTGCGGCCGACGAGGTCGCGACGCATGCGCACCTGCGCGACCATCTGCCCCGTCGACAACGTCACCTGCTCGATGACGCCCGACATGAGGATGGACCGCGCGATGTGCTCGCCCATCTGCCGTTCGGGGTACACCACTTCGGTGGCGCCAACACGCTCGAGGATGCGGGCCTGCAGCTCGTTGGCGGCGCGCACAATGATGTGGGCAACGCCAAGGTCAGACAGCGCCGCGCAGGCCACGACGCCGGCCTCGAGGTCGTTTTCGCCGACGGCGACGACGGCGGTCTGGGCCTTGGCGGCGCCCACGGCGCGCAGCGCTTCGAGGTCGGTGGCGTTCATGCACACCGCCTGGTGCACGTCGTCTTTGATGCTCTCGACGCGACGTTCGTCTTGGTCGATGGCGAGCACCTCGCCTCCGCCGTCTTGCAGCGAGAGGGCCACGTGTTTGCCGAACTGTCCGAGCCCGATGACGACGAAGACTTTCACAACACAATCTCCAAAGGAGCCTTGCCCCACAAGGGCAGCCAGCGACCGCGCCCGACCCTGCCACGCTGGCCGCCCGTGTCGAGGACAAACGTGGCCCGACGCCCCTCAGAGACAAATCCGCCAGCGGCATTTGTGTGACCCCCGTCCCGCAGACGCCGGAGACGCTGGCCGAGGCTTTCATTTTGTGTGGATTTGGGGAGACACTGCAGCCATGTCGACTTCGTTTGCTGCCGCTCGTTCGTCTGTTGTGTGCCTGGCCCGCCGCTCGTCGGGACTCACTGTTCTTTTGGCTGTCGCCCTCCTGTCGTCGAGCGCCCGTGCGTCGAAGGCACCGACCGCCTCGCCCGCTGGCGACGAGCACTACGTCTTGCACCACCGCGCCGACGTCGTCGTCGACTTGAAGCAGCACGCCCTCGACGTCACCGACGAGCTGCACGTACACGACCGGCTGCTGAACGCAGACGGCCCCTCGCGCTTGCACCTGTTGCTGCATGCATCGGCCACGCCGACGGCAGATGGTGCGACGTTGAAGAAGGTATCGACGCGGCCCGACCCTGGCTTTCAGCGTTTGGTGCAGCGCTCCGTGCCGTTTCAGGTGTGGGAGGTCACCCTCGCGAAAGGCAAGGCACACACGACGCTGCGGTACCGGGTGCAGCTGCCGTCGACACCAGATTCGCCCCACCACGTCGACAGCAACGACGTCTTTGTCGGCCCAGAGGCGCTGTGGCTGCCGACGCTGGACGAGGCGTTGGTGAGCGGAGAGCTGACCATCAGGGGGCTCCCCGACGGTTGGCAAGTGCTCAGCGAGGGGGCATCGACGACGTCGGATGCGGCGACGACGTCGCGCGCGTTTGCATCCGGCGCCCCCACCCCCGGCCTGCATGTGTTGGCCGGGCGTTGGCACAGCACGTCCCGCAAAGTCGGCGCCACCGACGTGCAGGTGTGGCTGCTGCAGCGCGACGCTGCCTTGGCCGAAGATGTCCTGCTGCAAACACAGGCGGCCTTGCGCACCTACGAAGGTCTGTTGGGCGCCTACCCCCACGCCCAGTTCACCGTCGTCGAAAGCCGTTGGCAGGTGGGTGTGGCCATGCCCGGCTGGACACTGTTCGGCAGCCACCTGTTGCGACGTCCCGAAGTGCGCCGCACGAGCTTGCCGCACGAGCTGTTGCACACGTTTTTCGGCGCAGGCGTGTACGTCGACGGAGGCAACTGGGCTGAGGGGCTCACGTCGTACCTTGCCGATCACCACCGTGCCGAGCGCATGCACGACGACGTCGCCCACCGCCGGCGCGCCCTGCAGAAGTTCATGACGCAGGTGACGCCACAGACCGACCTCCCCATCGAGCAGTTCTCGTCGAGGACGACGCCCGCAGCCGAAGCGGTGGGCTACGGCAAATGGATGATGGTGCTGCACAACTTCAGGCGGCAAATCGGTGACAACGCCTTTCGCCAGGTGGTGCGCAGCTTCTTCGGCCGCCACGTGTTCAGCCGGGCCCGCTTTGCCGACTTCGTGCAGGTGGCGTCGGCTGTGACCCAGCGCGATTGGGCGCCCTATTTCAAGGCGTGGACGACGACCAAGGGCCTCCCCCAACTGCGGTGGGAAGACGTCCGTGTGCAAGGCCGACGCAACGGCCCCTATGCCGTCAGCGTCGAGCTGCGGCAGACACAACCCGGCCGTTTCATGCCGATGGCGGTGCCGGTGCACGTCACCCTCGACGACGGCAGCGTCGTCGAGCGCATGGTGATGTTCACGTCGCAGAAGACGGCGCGAGGTGCATTTGCCACCGACCGCAAGCCGGTGCACGTCGCCATCGACCCGCTGCTGGACACGCCGCGCCACCTCCACCTCGACGAGCGGCCCGCCACCATCGCGGATGTGCGCCACGCGTCGTCGACGTTGTTTGTGCTCCCCTCCGTCGTGGGCGACCAGATGAAGGCGGCGTTCAAGTCGTTCGCAGACGCCTGGTGCACGCCCCGGCACGGCCCCGCCAAAGACTGCAAAGTGGTGCGTGACGACGACGAATTCGACCTCGGCGCCGCCGACGCCGTGGTGGTCATGGGTTACGGCAACCGCATGCGGGGGGTCTTCGCGCAGCTTCCGGTGCCACACCGGCTCGACGACGAGAACTTCCACACCGCAGACGGACGACGCCTCCCCCACGCCAAGCACGCTCTCGCCGTCGTCAAACGGCACCCCGTCGCCTTGCGTCGCGACCGAGGTGGAGCCGTACTCTTCGTCGCCAGCGCCTTCCCGCAGGCCATCCACCGGCTCGCTCGAGTGCTGCCACACTACGGCAAATACAGTGGTCTCTCCTTCGCGGGCGAGGCAGCGCGCAATGTCTACAAGGTGACATGGCCGACCGAACCGGCGTCGATGCAGGTGGATCTGTCGTCGTCAGGAGCAGCCCCCCGCCCGCTCACGCAACTGCCTTTGGTGGCCGACCAAGGCCCCTATGTCGTCGACGATGTGCTCCTGTTGGCGGCGGCAGTGCACGACATCCTGCAGGCACCTGCGCCTGGGGGTGGCCCTCTGCTCGCGCTGACGGGCGTCGAGGAGCACCTGCGGCAAACCGGCTGGAAGGTCGGCCGACGCGCCTGCCGCCACGATGCCAAACTCACCTGCGTCGAAGCGGAGCCGGCGACGGCGTCGACGGAGCAGGCGACGCTGCGCACGTCCATTGGCCTGCACGGCGGTCAAGCCGCCGCCGTCGTCGTCGCTGCCGGACAACGTTTCATGCAGCTGCAGGCCAAGCGAGGCGTACGTCTGGTGGTTTCGTCGAATGTGCAGCCACCGGCCGACGCCCAACTGGGCGAGGTGGTCTTGCAACAACTGCCGGGCGAACTCTCGGCGTGGCAGGGCAGCGGCATCTTGCGCAGCAGCCACGTCGTCGACGACGTCGTCGCTGCGGCCGTGGTGCCCATGCGACGTGCGCCAGGCGGTGTGGGGTTCACGTGGACGGCGGATCCGCTGACTTCCCCCCGCGACGCCATGTCCCTTGAACACGCGCAACACCTGTTGGTGGTCTCCGCGGTTCACGTCCCGCTTGTCGACGAGAACAGCCGTCTGCCGGCCCGTGTCGACTTGGGCATTGTCACCGACTTCAAATACGAAGGGCCTGGCATCCGCGTGCACGGCGTGGCCTCGACGTCGGCGGCCGCAACTGCCGGTGTGCAGGCGGGAGATGTGCTAGTGTCTGTCGACGGACGCAAACTGCGTTCGAAGAAACAATACTCGTTCATGCTGTACCGCCTGAAGGCGGGCCAAGTGCTTCAGGTGCGCGTGCTGCGCGACGGCAAAGAACAAGACGTCACCCTCAAGGTGCCGTAGCGGGAGGCTTGATGTCGACGACGCCACGCGCGGTTGCCACCTTCGCCGTCTTCTTGTCGACGACGCTGTGCCTGACGGCGGCCTCGTCGGCGCAAGCTCGGGCGACGTGTGATGCTCGCGCCATTGTCAAAGGCAGCCCGCTGCTGACGTCGTCGGGCGCCTTGCACAACCTCCGTTTGTCGCGCTCGGTCACCGCCCAGCCTGCATCGTCGAAACACTCCACAGCGAAGGTGCCGCTGCTGCTCGACGTGGGCGCCCACCAAGTGCTGTTTCTGCGGTTCGAGGTCGGCGCCGACGGGCTGCGCCGGGGCGCCATTCGCGTCGAAACCCACCGCGCCTTGCGCGACCGCCAACCCATCGTCGTCGGGCACAACGGCGCCCTCGGCTGGAAGGTCGAGAGCGGCGTCGTCTCTGCGTCTGTCGACGGACGCGCCGTCGACGCCCTGTTGCCCTTTGCCCTCCCCCATCTGTTGCAGCAGGTGGGCAACGGTTCGAAAGCGGCCACCTGCAGGCGCATCAAAGGCAACCCCCAACTCAGCTGGGTGCGCCCCGATGGACGCCGGCTGCAGGTGCTCCTCGACGACAAAGGCATGGTGCGCCGACTGCAGCTGCAACAACGCGACCCCGAAGAACCCCAGCGTGTCGTCGACGTCGTCTACGAAAACAGCCTTGGCGTGTGGCTGCCCCACCGACTGACGTGGACGACCCCCGCCGGCGATCGCATGCAACTGATGACGACGTCGGTCGACGTCAATCCAGGCATCGACCCCCGCTTTGTGCACACCCCCTACGCGCTCATGAGCCAGCAACCCACCCAGTTGTAGGTGGCTGGCACGTCGACACCGATGAAAGGCCTGTGATGAACGTCCCCGAATTCACCGAAGCCCTGCTGCAAGTCATGGAACGCAAGACCCACTGGGGATGGCCCGCGTTCACGTCGGGGAAGGTGCCCAAAGCCAAGCACCACATCCACATGGAGCAAGAGTGGGAGGTCTACGTCCGCGACTTCCCCGTGCTCTTGGGCTGGGCGTTCGTGCAGTGTCCCAACGCCGAGGTGCGACGTGACCTGGCTGAAAACCTCTATGAAGAAGAGACCGGCGGCCTCGTCGCCCAAAGCCCCCACCCAGAACTGTTTCTTCGTCTCCCCGACGGGCTTGGCTATGACATGAGCCGCTTTGACGACGTGCGGCTGCTCCCGCGGGCCCGTGCCTACCGCATGGTGCTCGACGATGCTGTGCGCCACCAAGGCTGGGAAGCCGCCGTCGCCGTCACCACGTTGTTCATCGAAGGCACGGCGTTTGAGCGCGGCGAAGTCGACGGCACCGCCGAGAAGCGGCCCGCCCCACCTCTCGAGGAGCACCCGCTGGTCAAGCACTACGGCTTGCCCGTCGAGAAGCTGGCCCTCATCAAGGCCCACCGCCAAGTCGAAGGCGACCACCGCGCCGCCGCCTGGCGCATGGTCACCCGCGCCATTGAAGAGCCCCAGCGCGCCCACGTCGTCGACGTCATGGAGTCGGTGCTCCTCGCCTGGCAAAGCTACCGCGACGAGGTCTGCCAGGCCTGTGGCGTGGAGCGTGACGACGACAGCGACGACGGATTTCGCATCGTCGCCTGAGACTGCCAAGGCGCCGTCCCCTTTGACCGCGTCGGCACAAAGTGGTCACCTCCCGTCGTGGGAGGCAGCATGAGCACCGACGACACCACCCCTTGGCTCGCCCGCTTTGGGCACCGCATGGCCGAACGCGCACAGGCGTTCATCCCCGACCCCTTTGTCATCGCCTTGCTGTTGGCGGGCTTCTCACTCGTCGTCGGCGTGCTGCGCTCTGAGCGCAGCGTGCTGGAGCTGTCGCAGGCCTTCGCCGAAGGCAGCTTGCACACCGGGCTGCTCGCCTTTGCCTTCAAGATGGCGCTCATTCTCGTCACCGGCCATGCCTTGGCGACGACGCCGTTGGTGCGCCGCTACGTCGATTGGCTGAGTGCGCTGCCACAGACGTCGGCCCAAGCCGCCGCCTCCACCGCCGTCGTCGCCATGGGGCTCGGCTGGCTCAACTGGGGGCTCGGCCTCGTGGGCGGCGCCTTCTTCGCCCGTGAAGTCGGCCGTGCCTTCGCCCGTCGTCACGCGCCCCTGAACTACCCCGTCGTCGGTGCCGCCGGCTACTTGGGACTGCTCGTGTGGCACGGCGGCCTGTCGGGCTCTGCTCCACTCAAAGTCGCCGTCGCCAGCAGCTTCTCTGACGCCATCCCCATCACCCAGACCGTGTTGAGTTCGCGCAACCTGGTGCTCACCGTCGTCGTCATGGTGGCCATGGCCGTGCTCTTCTTTCAGTTGGGCAAAGGCGGCGCCACCGACGAGGTGCACCCGGCCCTCGCCCGTGAGGTCGACGCCGACCACGACCGTGACGTCGACGCCGCCCGACGCAACGCCCACCCCGGCTTCGCCGGATTCATCGAAGCACGGCCCGAATTGTCGTTGGTGTTGACGCTGCCGTTGCTGGTGTTTCTCGGCGTCTCCGTCGTCCACAAGGGCGCCGGCGCCATCAACCTCAACTTTGTCATCTTGTTGTTCTTCGCGTTGGGCATCGGCTTGTCGAAGAGTCCGTTGGCCTACAGCCGCGCCTTTGGCGAGGGCGCCAAGGGGGCCGCTGGCATCTTGCTGCAGTTCCCCATTTACTTCGGCATCCTCGCCGTCACCAAAGAGAGCGGACTGCTCACCGACCTCGCCAACGCCCTCGCTGCGCTCACCGAGCCCCTGTCGTCGGTGCTGTCGCCGGCACGCGTGGCGCCCGCTCTGACGTTGATGTCGGCGTCGGTGCTCAATGTGCTCGTGCCCAGCGGCGGCGGGCAGTGGGCGCTGCAGGCCCCCATCCTCCTCGAGACCTGCACCCAGTTGCAGCTGCCGAAGGCCCCCATGGTGATGGCGTTTTCGTACGGCGACCAGCTCACCAACATGATGCAGCCGTTTTGGGCGCTGCCGTTGCTGTCGATCACCGGGCTCAAAGCCCGCGATGTCATGGGCTACACCTTGTTGGCCATGGGCGTCGCCTTCCCCCTCTACTTGTTGGCGGTCATGGTGTAGATTGACGTCGACCACGTCAGGAGTGTGTGATGGCCGAAGAGTCGAGCTTTGACTTCGCCAAAGTCGAAAAAGACATGGGGTACCTCACCAAGTTCTTGGCGAATCTGCGTGCCCAAGCCGACCACCTCGACGCTGCCCCTGCCGCTGCGCTGCGGGCGTTGCTCGACGCGCAAGACAAAAGCTGGCCGGCCATTTTGCAGTGTCTGAAGGGTGAGGTGCCCTCTGGCGTCGTCGACGATGCCCCCTCTGACGACGTGCGGGTCGACGTGCCCGCACCTGAAGATGCCGGCGGCGAAGCACATGAAGTCGCCCCCACCGAAGCCGACGACGCCACCGACACGGACGCTCCCGAAGCCGACGCCCCCGAAGCCGACGCCCCCGAAGCCACCGACACCACCGTCGTCGAGCCCCCTCCCGCGAACGCCTTCACCGTTGGCCCTCTCCGTCACAAATAGGCCGCCAGCGACGTTGTCTCGTCGACAGTGCTGTGCGCTGCTGTCGGCGCTGACGGCTCAGGTCGCCGGCGGCTGTGCCACGCGCACGCCCCCCCCGCCGCACCATCAGGTGTGGAGACACGCCTCCTTTCGGCTGCATGTGTCGGCGCCGCGGCGGGTGTCGTTGTCGACGCTGCAAGCCCTCCGGTTGTCGTTGCCCCATCTGCATGAGCGGCTGACATTGCATGGGCTGCGTTTGCAGGGGCGGTTTGCGCTGCACCTCCACGACGACGGCTACGCCTTCGCCAAAGCCATCGGCCGCACCTCCAGCGCCTTGCGGGCCTACACCGTCCCGGGCGTCATGCACCTCCTGCTCACCGACGAGGACGCCGCCGATGCACGCGCCCCCATCTGGCAGGAGCGCTTGCTGCATGAGGCCGTCCACCTCGCCACGTTTGCTTCTGGTGTCGACGTCAGCGCCACCCCGTCGTGGTGGACGGAGGGAGCCGCTTCGGTCGTGGCCGACCAACACCGTCGCCGTCTGCGACGCGCCCAGTTGGAGCAGCGCCAGCCCCCGGCCGTCTGGGCCGACGACGTCGAGGCGCTGGTGCGTCCGGTGCGCACCGAAGACGATGCCCTCGTGCGCTATGCCCTCGGACACCACGTCGTGCAGCACATCGTCGACGCCGCCGGGCACGACGTCATCGGCCGGATCACGGCGAAGGTGGCGGCTCCCCTGCCGTTTGCCGAGGCACTCCACACCCACACAGGCCACGACGTCGCCCATTGGTGGCGGTCGTGGTGGTTGGGCTGACTCGAGTCGTCGGCGAACGTCAGCTTTTCGTCGACGACACCTTGCGGTGGCGCACCCAGAAGTAGGCCAGCAAGCCCAGCGTCGGCATGAAGGGAAACGTCGGCAGAATCCACCAGTAGGTCAGCTGGTGACGACGAGCATCTTGGTGAATGAACACCAACAAGATGGCCAACACCCAAGCGAAGTCGAACAGCGTCGTCTGCATGATGGCGTGGGTGAGGTACACACGAAAGCCGTCGAGACCCCAGGCCTCCAACCGCCACACGTTGAGCGCCACCAGGCAGGCGGTGAAGCCCCAGAACAGAATGCCGCTCTTGGCGGACAGGCGATCGGTCAACGTCGGCGCGGTGTGCTGGCTCATGGGCCGGGTGTGCCATGGCGGGCGCACGGCGTCATCTGCATGTTTGGCACGACGGGATTGACGAATTTGCGCAAATTGAAAGCCAAGTCATGTCTCGAACCGGACACCCCCATGCGAGTGGTTGGCGCGCTTTCGACTTTGCAGGAACGTCGTCTTCCCATCTGCGATGCTTGGCAGGTCTCGTTCGGCGTGAACGCAGACTTCGCAAGCGGGAGCCGCTGACGTGCCACTGGAGCTGCTTGTCGTCGAGAACCACGGAGAGACGTTGATCTCTCTCAGCACCCACTTTGAGCGGTGCGGTTACGTCGTGCACACGGCGTCGACGACGGCCGAAGCACAGTCGGTGCTGCAGTCCTGCTCGGTGCGCGTCGCTCTCATCACGGCCGGCCTCCTCGACGCCTCGCTGCAAACGGCGTTGCAAAACATGGGGGCACGACGTCCTGGGGTCGTGGCCCTCGCCCGCGGCATGCCGGTGCCGTCGTCGTCGGTGGTCGATCAGGTGCTGCAACCGCCCATCGACTTGCAGAGCGTGCGCAGCGCCCTCGACGCGGTGGTCGCTGGAGCCAACGTGCAACGACCCACGCCGACGCCGCGCTCCATCGCCATCCCCGTCGACCTTGCACCGCCCATCAGCGACCACGGCCCCGACGACTTCGTCGACGACATGCTCGCTCAAGAAGAGGTCACCCTCGACGGGCCGCATCCCATTCTCACGCCGCACGACGTCACCAGCTACTTGTTGGCCCGCGCCCGCGAGCGCAAAACCGGCGTGCTCTCCCTCGAGCTCGAAGAGGGCAAGATCGACATCGCCATGCTCGAAGGGGTCTGCGTGGGCGCGCGTGACACCATGCGGGAGAACCTCCTCGGCGAGCGTCTGGTGCGCGCGGGAATCATCACCCAAGACGACCTCCTCGCCAGCATGAAAGAGATGGAAGCATCGGGCCGCCGCATCGGCGAAGTCTTGCTGCGCCAAGGCCGCCTCGACGCGCCGACGCTGTTCGACGCCATCACCGACCAAAGCCAAGAGCGTCTGACCCGCGCCGTGGGCTTGCGCGACGGCTGGTTTGTCTTTCGCGACGACGAGCGCAAAGCGCGCGACATGGCCATCGTTCGCCTCGACCTCATGCAGTCCATCTTGGAGTGGTTCACCCGCTCGCCCGACGTCGCCTACACCCGGCAGTGGCTGGAGAAGGTGCGCGAGCTCGAACTGCACCAAACCGACGACATGGAGCAGGGCCTGCTTGCGTACTCGCGCGTGGCCCCTCGCAGCCCACTGCCGCAACATCTGCTGATGGGGCCCCGTCAGGTGGGGGAGCTGCTCGAAGACCTCGAAGCCATGGGGCACGACGCCGAAGAGCTGGCCGCGCACGTGCTCGCGCTTGAGCTGGCGGGCCTTGTCGAGGTCGGCAACGAAGAGGTCGAACTGCGTCCGCGTCTGCCGGTGGCGCTGCCCGCGAGCGAGCAGGTCACGTGGGACAAGAACGCCATCAGCACCCTCTGTGAAGAGTGGCTGCGGGTGCAGGGGCGCTCCCACTACGAGCTGCTCGACGTCGACGCCAAAGCCGACGACGGCGATTTGCTGACGGCCATCGCCGAATACAAAGACCGCTTTGGCGCTCATGTGCTGCCGATGGATCGGCTGGGCCCGTCCCGGGCCATGGCCGAAGACCTGCACCAGCGCATCGACCACGCCACCAAGACGCTGCTGGATCCGCTGCAACGGGTCGAATACGACAAGAACCTGCTGCCGGCTGTGCAGGTGGAGCTGCGGTCGACGGTGACCCAAACGTCGGAGGCCCTGTTTGTCGCTGGCAAGACCTTCCTCGACAACGGCGAGCTCGACGAGGCGTGCCGCACGTTTGAAAACGCCTGCAATGCCGCGCCGCGTGAGCCCGACTACATGGCCTACCTCGGTTGGAGCCGGGTGCTGCAAAACCCCTCGAACCTCAAGACGGGCGTCGAGACCATCAAACGCGCCCACCAGCTGAACCCGGCCGCCATGCGTCCGCTGTTTTTCTTGGGCATGGTGGCCGTGCGCACCGAAAAGCTCGACTTCGCGCGGCAGTTCTTGCAGGAGTGCCAACGGCGCGCGCCCGACGACCCCGACGTCCGGTTGGCGCTGCAGAGCCTCGAGCCGTCCGAATAGGCCTGGCGCGTTTGCCCCTGACGTCGTTCAACAGTGGAGAAAGTGTGCAGAGGCCCCAACAGCGCCCCTTGCTGCACCGGCGTCGAACTCGCAAGTTGTCCTCATGCTGATGCGTCTGCTCGTCCTCGTGGCCTTCATCGTCTTCAACGTCGGCTTTGCCTACGTGCTCGTGCGTGGGGCGTTCCCCAACGCCTGGGAGAACGGCCAACTCCGTCGCATCAGCCGCGGCATCATCGCCATCGGCGCGGTGGGGTTGGCGCTGCAAATCGGCGGCGCCGTCGCCGACAGCGGCACGCCGTTGCGGTTGGCCGGGATGGCGTTGTTTGCGCCGGTGTTCGTCTCGTCGGTGCTGTTGGTCGGGAGTTCCCCGCTGTGGGCTCTGCCGCGCTACATCATGCGGCGGCAAGACGCCGCCGTCGGTGAGGGCGACGACGACGCCAACGCCCCCGCAGACCCCGGCCGTCGCCTGTTTTTCCGCCAGACCGTCGAACGCGGCACCCAAGCCGCCCCCGTTGCTGCCGGCATCGTCGGCCCTGTCGGCACCGCCGCCGCGTTGCTGCCCCCACGCCTGAAGAAGGTGACGCTGTCGTTCGACGACCTCCCCGACGCCCTCGACGGATTTCGCATTTTGCACCTCACCGACGTGCACCTGGGCAACCTCATCGACGTCAACCAAGTGCAAGCCGCCCTCGACGTCGGACGTCCCCACAAGCCCGACCTCATCGCCCTCACCGGAGACATCTCCGACGACTACACCAAGTTGGGGCCAGCCCTCGACGCCATCGAAGCCGAACAAAGCCGACTGGGGTCGTGGGCGTGCATCGGCAACCACGAGATCTACCGCGGACGCGACGAGGCCATGCGCATCTACAAGGCCAGCCAGACGCCGTTGTTGGTCAATGAAGGCCGGGTGCTCGACGTCGACGGCGCCAAGTTCTTCGTGGCCGGCATCGATGACCCCGCCCGGTTGGGCCAAGACCACACCACCTTTTTGCGGCGCTGTGTCGACGACGCCGCGGCGCAGTGTCCTGCCGACGTCGACTTCAAGCTGTTGCTCGCACACCGTCCGGAGTCGTTTGAGGCAGCGGCGCCGGCCGGATTCGACCTCACCCTGTCGGGCCACACCCACGGCGGGCAGGTCTCGCTCTTCGGACGTTCGCTGTTCGAACCGCTGGCCCCACGTGCCTACCTCCTCGGCCACTACCAAAAAGGCAGCTCGCATTTGCACACATCGGCCGGCACCGGGCACTGGTTTCCGTTGCGCATCAACTGCCCCTGCGAGGTCATCCTCGTCGAGCTGCGGCAAAAGAAGCCCGGCGAAGGGCGCAGCCAGCCCAAGCCGGCCACGGCGTAGCCTGTCTCCAACAAGGCCCACCGGTGGGTGCCTTGACGACCCGCGCCGTGGACGTCAGGTTCGCCTCGATGACGACGTGAAGACGCTGTCGAGGAGTCTGCATGCGCCCCCTGCCCCCCGCCCCTCAACGTCATGTGCTGTGCATGCTGCTGTGCCTGCCGTTGGCTTTGGCGTTGGGCTGTGCCGGCAAGAGCAAACCACCACCTCCGCCGCCGATGGAGCAGCCCTCCCCCGCCGTCTTTCAACAGATGGACGTCGCCCTCGACATTCTTGAGGATGTGCCGGGCGAACCTTTTCGCTCGTTTCTCCCTCGAGCGCGGGCCGCTTTGTTGAGCGCCGACGACGCCCGCATGCGCAACATCGGACGCAACCTTCCCGATCAGCCGTTCTTGTACATCGGCGGCTACCAACGCGGCTTTCTCCCCGTGCTCCTCGCCCGCTGGGCGAAGGGCCGCGCCCGCCTTGAACGCGCAGGCCTCCTGCGTGACCTCGTGCAGGCCGACACCGAATGGCGGCTGGGCACCGACCCCAAAAGCCCCCGCCTGCTCGACCAAGAAGCCCAGCTGCGCTCGGCCGCTGTGCGAAAGGGGCTGAAGTTCTCCACCGACGACCTCTACTACGAGGTGGGCCCCCACGGCGCGACGCGCGACAAGAACCCCAACGTCAAAGGCCTCGTCACCCTCTTCGTGCGCGGCGACGTCGCCCAGCCCATCGAACTCGCCCGTCGCCCCCACGACGCTGGCGCCACCGTCGGCACGAGGATCTACGGCCCCCGCGCGTCGAGCGACCGTGCAGCCTTGGTGGCCGGGCTCGTCGCCGTCAGCGCCCTGAAAGAAAGCGGCGTGCCTTTGGTGGCGTCGCCGACCCTCGTCGTCGACCGCTTCGGCAATCTCGACGGACGCGGCACCCGGCACTTCCTCACCACCCGCGGCGTGCCCAAGCGGTCGTTCGCCCTCGACGGACACTTTCCGTTGTCGACGACGTCGCCCGGTACGGTCGCGGTCACGTTGCGCAGCCAAGACGGTGCTGCGCCCAGCACCGACGGCGCCCAACTGGTGTTTGCCTCGGCCGAGGCTCCCGACGAAGAAGTCCCGCGGGTGGCCCAAGCGACCTTCCTCGTCGACGACGCGGAGCGCGCGCAACAAAAACTGCAGTTCGCGTTGAGCGGCTCGTCCAGCCATCCCGGTGTCGAGGTGTTGTACGCGCCCCTCGCCAAAGACCTGCTCTCGGTGACCATCACCACCCGCGGCGGGCCGCTGTGGAGCACCTTCCCCGACGACAACGCCCTGCGGTTGTTGGGCACCATGCAGCGCAATGCCTTTGGGGCCGACACGCCGTGTGAACACCTGCTGGCGTCGACGCATGAAGCCGTTGTCGTCGACGAGATGGCGCCGCTGAACCAAGTGGTGGTGCGTCCGTCGCACTTCGCCCTCGACGAGCGGGGGCACTGTGAAGCGTCCTTTGCCGGGCGTCTGTCGCCCGGCCGCTCCTTCGCCGAAAAGGCCGCTGCCGCCAGTCGCGAACAAGGCTTGGCCGACGCCAAGCGCCGCAGCGTGTTGCGCGATCAGCGTCGTGCCAAGCGGGCAAAAGAAGCCGGCAAGCCGACGCCAAAGAAGTTGCGCACATTGCCGCCAAAGTTTCAGCCCATCCAAGTCGAGCCCACCAAGGCGTGGCACAAGACGTTGGAAGCGGCCTTCGACGCCCGCCTGCCCAACACCGGCAAGAGCAGCGTCACCGTCGAGTGGACAGCCCCCAGCGCCATCGGCCACCACCAGGCCGTCGAAGACGCCACGCGGGGCGCCACCCAGGTGGTGTACGGCAAAACCCTCGCCCAGCACGACGTCACGCAGCCGTCTGTCCGCCCGTCGTTGGCGCGCATGATTCCCGACGGCGCCGCCTTCGGCCCGCTGCTCGCTGGCGACGGCAACAGCCAGGCGCGTCTGTTTTCGGCCGACGACCACATCGACAGCCGTGACCTTGACGACCTCGTCGAGGCCTACACCTTTGCCCTCACCAAACTCTGCCGCTGAGCCATCAGCGTCGTCAAAAAGACCTCAAGGAGCGCCCGTGGCTCGTGTTCGCAAAGCTGTTGACCAATGGATGATGGACGCCTTCGCCGAGCCCTGGCAGGCCTTTCTCGACGACAAGAAGGAGCGGGGCGACCTGGTGAAGATCGACAACGTTTGGGTCGACGTGCCCAACGTCATCCAGCGGGTCTACACGTGTGACTCCACGACGTGCTCGCCCGGCATCCGCCGCCGTGGCGTCGAGAGCTGCTGCGCCGAACTGAGCGTGCAAATCACCCGCGCCGAAGAGAAGATGCTGCAAAAGAACCTCGACGAGGTCAGCGCCTTCATGCGCGAGCACGACCCCACCTGGGGCGCAGGCGACAAAGACCTCGACGACATCGTCGAAGTCGACCCCGACAACCCCTGGGCCAAACAACTCAAGAAGCGCCGCAAGCGCTGCACCTTTGCGTTCAAAGGCGACGAAGGCCAACTGTGGTGCGGCATTCACGGCTGGGCATTGCGCGAAGGCAAGAACGTCTTCGAGGTGAAGCCGAAGGTGTGCTTCTTGTTTCCGCTTCTGCTGCAAGACCTCCCTGACGACGACGACGGCTGGTTGTTGAGCGCCATCGACGAAGAGAACGCGCCCCTCATCGGCTATGCGGCCTTCGACGAGCTGCCCTGCCTCCACGGCGACAAGACGTTCGGCGTCACCGCTGCGCCGGCCCCGCCGTTTTACGAGAACGAACGGGCGACCATCACCCATCTCCTCGGCGCCGGCTTCATGAAGAAGCTCGACAAACTCGCCGCTCAAGTGGGACGCCCCGCCATCAGCGACGCCCCCGTACCACTGCAAAAGCGCAAGCGCCATTGAGAAACGGCCGCCGACGTTGTCGTCAGCGGCCGCTTGGGCAACGCCTCGCGGCGTTTACTCGGTGGCTTCGTCGGGGTTGGGGTCGAGCGTCCCATCCGTGAAGTCGAGGTCAACCGCGGCGGAGCCGGGGATGTTGCGGCAGCCTCCGATGTTGCCCCAGCCTGGGTCGTGGGTGCCGCCCGCGTCGATGCACAACTCTTCACAGCGTGCGATGTTCGCGGCCGAGGTGGGGCCGAGGCATTGCTGGTCGTGCGTCGTGTTCAGCGCGGGCTCCTCCGGCAGGATGGTGCCGTCGGTGAAGTCGAGGTCGGTCAACGCGGAGCCAGGAATGTCCCGACAGCCCCCGATGTTGCCCCAGGTCTCGTCGTAGGTGCCGCCAATGTCGGTGCAGATGTCTTCGCAGGCCGCCATGTTCGCGGCCGAGGTGGGCCCGAGGCATTGCTGGTCGTGCGTCGTCACGAAGTCCATGGCGGGTGGCAGCGTGGGGTCGTTGAAGTCGAGGTCCAGGCTCGCGCTGTTGGGGATGTTGCGGCAGCCCCCGATGTTGCCCCACGTTTGGTCGAAGTCGCCGCCAGCGTCGATGCAGAGCTCTTCACATCGAGCCAGGTTCTCGGGAGACGTCGGGCCCAGGCATTTTTGGTCGTGGGTGCCCGCGCGTGCGCCGATGGCACCGAAGAACGTGCGGTCGACTTGAGCGACGATGGCGCGGTCGTCTTCTGCCCGCACCGACAACGTGTTCTCGCCGGTGCGCAGTTCTAGGTCGAAGCCGAAGGCGCCGTTCTCGACGAGCAGCGACTGCGGCTCGGCGCCGTTGAAGGTGTAGGTGATGGTGGTGCCAGCGAGGTCGGCGCCCACGAGTCCTTGCGCCGTGAGTTGGGTGCTGGACGTGCCTTGTCCGTCTTCGAGTTCAATGTCGCCGTCCAACACGCGCACCTGCAGGCCACGCACGTCGGGGGCTCCAGCGTCGGAAGGCTCGGTGTCTCCAGCATCGGTGGGCTCAGTGCCTCCGGCGTCGGTGGGCTCGGTGCTGCCCCCGTCGGTGGGCTCGGTTCCGGCGTCGGTGGGCTCGGTGTCTCCGGCGTCGGTGGGCTCGGTTCCAGCGTCGGTGGGCTCGGTGTCTCCGGCGTCGGTGGGCTCAGTGCCTCCGGCGTCGGTGGGCTCGGTGTCTCCGGCGTCGGTGGGCTCGGTGTCTCCGGCGTCGGCGGCCACAGATGGCTCGGGCTCGCTCGACGGCTCCGGATCCGTGGGCCCGGTGACAATGCACCCAGCAGAGAGCGCCATGATGGCACCGAAGACAAGGCCGAAGCCGTGGTGTTTGTTTCTCATTTGTTTCCCCGTATTCCAGTGATTCAGCCATTGTGGCTGGTTTGTGTGCATGTCGTTTACTTTTCCCGCCGTCTGTGTCCACAGACACGCCGGGGCCACACGACATGGGACGTGCCACATCGGGGTGGCACGCCTCTGAACACGCATTCTCGACGTCGTCACCAGACGTTCGGCCACACCCTCGGCACGAACGTGGTGTTCGGGGCCCACCTGCGGCCCCTTCGTGCGAGCAGCGTTGGCGAAACTCATTTCGCCGAAGGCTGCTAGTTGGGGATCTTCGAAATGTCGAAGTGCCAGCGGTACACCGCGTGGCACTGCGTGCACTCCGACGTCACGCGATAGCGGTTGGGTTCGTCGTCAGGCCCCTCGCCCACGTCCCACATCTTGCCCCCACATGGGCAGCGCGTCTTGGTCACCAGACGACGCATGCCCCTGTAAGAGTCGGCGATGATGGGCTTGTCGGCGTCGATGCCGGGCTCAAATAGAAAACGCCACATCTTGAACCGACGCCAACCCAGCCGCGCCATCCACGCGACCATGGTGACGATCAGTGCAACGAGAATGAAGCTCAACGTGGTCTCCCGCCCGGCCCAACGCCTTGTGCGTCCTGCGACATGCGCAGATGTACCAAGAAATCTCGCAATTCGTCACGGTTTGGCAATGACAGCGGCAAAGAGGACGCCTCCCGCGCCGCATCCACCCGTTCGCCCAGCAGCGGCAGCCACCGCAACACCTCCTGCGCCTGGCGCTCGTCGAGGGTTGCCTTTTCGGCCGCCGACTTCACGTCGATGAGCTCGTCGACAAACGACGTCGACAACTCGGGTGCCAACACCCGCACGTCGGTGACCACTTCGCCCGCCCGCAACAGGTGGACGCCCGTCAACGCCACGCGAAACGCATACAGCGCCCGCTTCGCCGACGGCGCCCCCGCCTCGAGGGTGCGGTTGAACTCCCGCTCCATGCCACGCAAGAACCCGCGGTAGTGCTTGTGGCTGCCCCGGTGCAGGCCCGCCTGCGCCAGGCGTTTCAACTCGTGCCCCGCAGGCGTCGTCCACACCGGCAGGGGCCCCAGCAGGCGCTCCAACATGTTGCCGTTGCCGTCTTCGAGCAGGCGCACCACGAGCGACAACTCGTGCGACGAGAAGTCCATCTCGCGCCCTTCGAAGTCTTCGATGACCTCATGCGGGCTCTCGGCGCCATCGGCCGTGAACATGTGCCGTGCCCCAAACGCATGCACGCCTTTGAGGTCGAGGTCGGAGTCGGGGGAGGCAAAACCATAGGCATGCGCGCCCGTCAGCCCCACCCACAACACAGGCAACGCTTGCGGCCCGTCGACGTAGCGCGACAAGAACCGACGCAGCCGCTCTGGCACCACGTCAAACGGCAGCGGGCTGGGCAACAACGTCGACACCGTCTCGACGTCAATGGCCGGCGGCTCCGTCGGCACAGCAGCGGCCTTCGCCGACGACGTAGCTGACATCGACGACGAGAATGCAGAGCGCTGCCGCAACGCCACCAACAGTGCGTTGGCGCGCTCGACGTCTGGCTCGTCGGGCAGCTTGGTGTGCGGCAGGCGCTCTTCGATGCGGGCGTTGGCTTCGGCCACAGCGAGGTGCACGTCGTCGTCGGAGGCGTCGCCTGCCTTCATCGACAACAGCAAGGTGCGCAGCGGCTCGGGCACCTGCAGCATGGGCACGCCCTCGTCGAGAAAGTGCGCGCAGGAGTGCAGCAGCCGCACCAAGTTCATGCCGTGTTTCGGCCGGGCCTTCGGCAACAACAACGTCGGGTTGTCGCGCGCCACGACGACGAAGTCGTCCCACGCGCGTGTCGGCGTCACCCCGCGGTCTGCCGTCGACTGCAGAAGGTCTTGCAGCACGGCGGCGCCATCGTCGTCGCCCGACACCGACGACAACAATGCGATGGCGCCGTCTCGGCTGAGGCTTTTGCCAGCGATGGCGTCGAGCAGTTCGAGCAGCGCCCGTCGTCGACGCTGGGCTCCGTGCAGCTTCTGCAGCTGCCGCTGTGCATAGCGGCCAAAGGTGCCCACGACCCGCTTCGAGGCGAAGGCGTCGCGCAAGTCGAGCAAGGGCTGCCCGTCGTCGGTGACGGTCTGCACCAGCGGGCTGTGCAACATCTCCAACGTGTTGGGGTCGGCGCGCAGCGCTTGGCGGATGCACGCCTCCACCTCCCACAGCGATGTGTCGGAGGTCTCGTCGTGGATTTCGTGGGGGGTCTCGGCCAACCCCGCCCATCTGTCGAATGGCGCCAAGAACACACCTTTGACGTCGACGTCAGACGACGCCGATGCCAAGCCGAAGGCATGGCTGCCCACCACCGTTTTCAACAGAATGCGGTCTTGCATCGACGCATACGCCCATTGGCGCTCGGCCCACGCTTGCAGCGGCACATCTCGTTGGGTGACCAATGCCGCGCGCGGCAGACGTGCTTGCCGCCCATCGTCGAAGCGCACGTCGGCACCGTCGTCGAAGGTGGCCACGACGACGCCGGCGTCGGGCGGGCGAAACGCGCCTTCGACCCGGGTCAACGTCACACGCGTGCCGCGCGGCAGCCGCACCAACGACTGCAGGTCGGGTCTGTTCTTGGGGTTTGCGCTGGGGGTCGACATGCACCCTCCAAAGATGTGGGCCGGTGTGCCCGGGTCAGCTGCCTTCGACGCACCAAGGTTTGCTTTTGTTCACGGCGTCGACGCTCTCGACGCCAGCCACGAGATCACGCCTGGAGGTGCAGCCGTGCTTTGAACAACGCCGCCAACGTTTTGGCGTCGTGCAACTTGCCATCGCGCACCAACCCGTCGACCTCGTCCCAGGTGAACGCTTGAACGCCGTGAATGAGCTCGTCGACGTCGGCCGCAGCCTCTGCCGCCGAGAGGCCTTGGGCCAAGAACACCCAGATGCGTTCGTCGCAAAACCCGGGGACGGTGACGATGTCGCCGAGCGCCGTCCAGGTCGTCGCCTGCTGGCCTGCTTCTTCAGCGAGCTCGCGCTGGGCACACACCAGAGGGTCTTCGCCGTCGTCGAGCGTGCCGGCTGGCACCTCCCACAAGTCTTCGCCGACGGCATAGCGGTACTGCTGTAGGAGCAACACCTTGCCGTCGTCGTCGACGGGCACCATGGCGGCTGCCCCCGGATGTTCAATGACATCGAGCGTGGTCTCGACGCCGTTTTCAAGACGAACGTCGTGTTGGGTGATGACGATCTTGCGCCCTCTGGCGTGTTCACGACGACGAAGACGCTCTGCTCGGCTCATGCGACGCTCCTTGCAGTGCCATCGACGCGCCCGGCCCTACGGAGTGGGAGGCGTCGACGACGAGCACGCCAGACGCTCCCACATCTCTTGCAGCGTGGCCAGCTGCCCCAAGCCGGTCCACGTCGGGTCGGCCAGCCGCAACACATTGCTGCCGACGTGGGAGGGCGAAGGCCACAACGGTGGAGGCGCCTGCCATTTGCCGTCGTCGTCGCGCATGTGGCTGCGGTCAGACACCAGGCCGTCGACGTAGGCGGCAGCTGGCACCACACGCACCATCGCCTGCACCTCGTCGGGGACGGGCAGCAGACACGTCTGAAGGTAGGTGCACGCGGGCGTCACGACGTCGAGTCGGGTGTCGACGTCGATGACGCACGGGACGCCATCCACGTCGGCGCAGGCGACCACGTGGTAGTCCCACACGATGAACCCGTCGGGCCCTTGCCCCGCCTTCTGCTGCCACATGGCAAACGCAGGGCCCGAGGCTGCCAACACCCACACCTCGACATCCGGCAGCGCGCGCACGTCGTCGCGCTGCACCAGACGCCAGACGTTTTCTTCGCAGTAGTACGGCTGGCGTTCGAACGACGACGTCATCAGTCGCTCGCGTTGGGAATGGCTCGACGTCACGACGTCAGTTGCACGACGCAGGGACGTCGGTGTAGTTGCCCAGCCCCAGGGTCACCACGCCTGACAGCTGCGTCACAGGCGTGCCGTCGATGGTGCGAATGACGTCGTCACCTGGGGTGCCCAGCGCGCTCTGGGTGTCGGTGTCGTTGAACGTGAGGGTCAGTGCGATCTGCGCTTGTGACCCGTTGCCGACGAGGGCGAGGTTGTCGGCCGTCCACGACAGACGCAACACCGAGCCGAACCCAGACGGCGATGTCCCTGGTGCGGGCTCCACCACCTGGGCAAACACCTGCAATGCAGACGCACCATGCAGCGGGTGCACGTCGCTCACCGAGTTCGACGTCACCGTCACCGGCAAGAACGTCGCGCCGTTGCCGGCGTCGACGAGGCCACCGACGGTGCCGTCGCCTTTGATGAAGCGCCCCCCGACGGGTTGGCTGAGCCGCAACTCCATGATGCCGTTGTTGATGGGGCAGATGAAACGTCCGTTGGGCCCTTCGTACAGCGCGCCGGACGCCATCGTCAGCATGCCGCCGCTGTCGACGAAGAACGAGCCTTCAGCCGCAGCGTGTCCGCCCGCTTCGCCGATGGCGTCGACCCAGATGCGCACGCGGCCGGTGGGCCAACCGCCCACGGACGTCAACGACATGGTGGGGTTGGCAGCGGTGCTGACGTCAACGGCGATGGGGCTGCCCCACTGGTCGATGGCGCTGACAAACAACGCCGAAGGCAGCAGCGTCGACGAGAACGTCAGCTCAACGGCGTCGGTGGCGGCGACCGTCGACGGCAGCAGTGGCCAGTCGGCGGCGAAGAACTCCTGCACGTTGCTGTCGATGAGTTCGAGGTCTTCGACCACGACGTCATTGCCCTCCACTTCGAAGGTCATGACGTCGGCGTCCCCGGCTTGGGCGACGTTGATGGCGCGCACCACAGCTGGGCCCGATGGCGGGTCGACGACGACGCGCAGCGTGCGCCCCGCAGACGACAGCGCCAACACCTGCAAGTCCGGCAGGCCCTGCAACGCGTAGGTTCCGTCGCCGTTGTCGCTGACGGTGGCCAAGCTGGTGCCGGATGCCACGCCGTCGACATAGAAAGCGGCATCGACCGATGCCGACACCGTCGCCCCTGCGACACCGTTGCCGTTGCCGTCGACGACACGCAGGGTGGCGGGCGCGGCCGACGCGGGGAGCAGCTGCACTGGCCCCACAAAAGCCACGGCGTTGTTTTGCACCAAATTGCCCGACTCATTGCGCAATGCAGCCGGCACCACAGCGTCGAGGTAGCCGTCTTTCGACAGGCCCACCGCCAGGGTGCGCGAGGTCGGCACCGACGTCAGGGTGAAAGCGCCGTCTTCGTCGGTGGTCGTGCTGCCGCCCCCCGAGAGCAGCTGCACATCGACGTCGACCAGCGGCGCAAACGTGGCGGCGTCGTCGACTTGGCCGTACAACGTGCCCGTCTGCACCACGGGCTCGATGATGGAGACCACAGGATCTTGGGACGTGTCTGCCGGCGCACAAGACGCCCCCAACGACAGGGGGACGGCCAACGCCGCCCAACAGAGGGATCGCTTCCAAACGGCAGTCAAAGACACATGCATGTTCCAAATGTCTCCTCCCCACGCCGCGGGCGCAAGAAAGACGTCCCACACCGACTCCCAGGGCAGTGACGCCCCTCGCCATGGCAACCTTGAGCCACAGGTGAATCCAGTTTGGATCCGTCGTACACTCCCCCCCATCGACCGCGCCCCACATCGCCCCACACGGCTCCGCCGCAGCAGACCCACCGAAGACACCGAACTTGCCCGACGCCGAAGACCCCGACGCCACCCACCTGTTCGACTCGCCTTTTGCCAAAGAGGCGGTGCCGAACACCGAGGCCATTGACGACGACGAAGACGTCTCTGACGACGAGGCGGGCGCGTTTGCATCTTCGGCAGACCAGACGGCGGAGTTCTCGGTGTCCATCGGTGCGGGATCCTCTGCGTTGCCCATTGACGCCGACTTGCCGCAAGCGACGCCGTCGGCGATTCCCGCGCGCACGGCGCCACCGCCCACCGAAACAGGGCCCCCACTGACGACGAGCAGCAGCCGGCGCATCACCGTCCAGGGCGACGCACGCGACCACTCCCGCAGCGGCCGGGTGCCCACCTCCCGTCGTGAACTCCAGGTCACACCCGGCACGGGCGTGCGCACGCTGCAACGCATCGCCGTGCCCCAGCCGCCGTCGGCACCGCCGATGGCCACCCAACCCCGAATCACGCAGATCCCAGTCGGCGCCGGCGACGACGAAGACATGAGTGGCCTCGCCACCGAAGAGGGCTTTCATCACGACGACGATGACGACGACGTCGATTTGCCCACTGAAGAATTCGGCGGCGCCACAGCCCCGCCCCCCGCCTCGCCGCCCCCGGCACTGGCCGACGCGCCGTCACAGTTGACGCCCACCCACGCCGATCCGCGTCCACCGTCGGCGGTGCTGGCGGACCTCCCCGACGCGGCCACCTCGGGGGCGCCCCCTTCTGACGAAGCCGACGACGTCGATCCCTTTGACGAACCCACCGGTGACTTCGACCCCCTCGACCTGCCCCAACGCAGTGGCGGAGTGTCGGTGTCCGCCGGTGGCGGCGTGTCGCACCTGTCGGGCCCTGCCGCCTCCAGTGTGTCCAACGAAGCCGTCGCTGAATTCGACGACAACGACGACGACGACGACCAAGACGTCACCCTCGAACGTCCCATCCCCATGGTGAAGGCGACGTCTGGCGCCGTCTCCCTCGACGGAGATGTCCCCTCCGCCGTCGACGCGCCGGTGTCTGAAGAAACGGCCTACGAGTCGTCCGTCGTCGACGACTCACTGGTGGCACAGCCGTCTGAACCAGACGACTCCGTGGTGGCCGACGACTCTTTTGTCTCCGACGACGCCTCCTCCGTGGGCGCTTCTGTTGTCGATGACTCGGTCGTCGACGCCTCCAGCGAAGGTCCGTTGGCGTCGGCAGTCGACGACGGCGACGACTTTCCGTCCGCGTTTGCCGCGTCGCTTCCCGCCCCCAGCGCCGGGCAACGGCCGGCGACACTCAAAGACGCAATCTTGGCGCCCCCGCCCGAGTTGTCGTCGGAGATGGCGCCCAAGTTGGCAGACGCCCCTGCTTCGCCACCGCCTGAGCCGTCCGTCGTCGACGCCCCGGCAGCGTCGGCCCCCACCCCGCCGCCGCCACCGAACGAAGAGCTGCTCGCCGACTACGACGAGGCCGAAGACGAGGTCCTCGGCCGCCTGGTGGTCGACGCCCCCGTCGACGCCGTGGTGTTCTTAGACGGGCGCGACGTCGGCACGGGCCAAGTCGACCTCAAAGACCTCGACCGGTTCACCACGTATGTGGTGCGTGTGCACCGTGCGGGCTGCCATCCCTGGACGGCGGAGGTCTCGCTCGGTGGGCGAGAGGCCGCGCGGGTCTCCCCCGACCTTCGCCCCAAATAGCCAACAAAGTCGGGCAACTACATCAAACCCCGGTTCTGCGAAGGCCAGAAAGCGCGAGAAATTCGGGCCAGTTTTTTGGAGGCAGTTGGCTCCACAGGCATCCTGTTGGAGATGCGACACCTCCAACGACTCCTTCCCGCCCTGGCTTGCACCACGTTGTTCACGGCGTGCACGCACCACAACACCCATGCCCCGGCGCGACACGGCATGTTGCAGTCCACCGTCGGCGCCCCTGAGGCGGCAGCGCCGTTGGGCGGCGGGTTTCTCGTCGACGGGCCGCGCCCTGAGCACAGCGACGTGCTCGACCGCAACCGTGGCCGCCTCGCCAAGTCGGCATCTGCCGTCGTCGGCAAGACCCAGGTCGTCGTCGACGGTGTGCGCTTTCGCAACGACTGCTCGGGCACCACCCGCGCCATCTACGCGAGCGCAGGCTTTCCCCTCGGCGGCGTCGCCCAGTCGCCCCGCGAAAACGACACCAGCATTCTTTTTCGGCTGGTGAAGGAGCAAGGGTCGCTGCGCCGCTCGGCCCCCACCGTCGGCGACCTCGTGTTCTTCGACAACACCTACGACAAGAACCACAACGGCCGACGCGACGACCAACTGACGCACGTCGGCGTCGTCGAGCGCATCCTCGACGACGGCACGGTGGTCTTCGTCCACAAGGTGGGCGCTGGCATCTTGCGCTACCGCATGAACCTCAGCCACCCCAGCACCCGCCGAGACGACGACGGCAAAACCCTGAACCACTACTTGCGGCGTGCCGGCGGGGGGCAACAGGCCAAGACGACGGCGGAGTTGTTCGCCGGATTTGGCACCATCCTCGTCGACGAAGACAGCGTCTACAAAGTGGTGGCCCAACGCTGAGGCGCTGCACTCACTTCACTTTCAGGTAGGGCTCAAGCCGCGCCAGCGTCTTGGGCCCGATGCCTTTGACGCGCACCAGTGCCGCCACGCGGGCAAACGGCCCGTGCGCCACGCGGTCGTCGACGATGCGCTGGGCGGTCTTGCGCCCGACGCCAGGCAACGCCGTCAGAGCGCGTACGTCGGCGGTGTTGAGGTTCAGCCGCTCCTGAAACAGCCATGCCCGCGGCCCCAGATCGGGGTGGGCATCGCCCTCGGCCACACACTGCACAGCCCATCCATCGGCCGCAGCAGGAACACACGGAGCAGGCGCCACCGACGACGTCGCCGTCGTGGCCAGCCCTGCCACGGTCATCCCGGTGAGCAGCACCAACAACGCCCGTGTCCGTCGCACCGAGCGAGGCAGACGAGTGGGGGCAGGTGAAGGCGAGTTCGACATCCTGCAGCATCCTACCTTGTGCGACACCCACCCACAAGCCCAACGCTGGCTTGATGCCCCTTCGCCGGTGTGGCACTTCAAGAGCATGCGCGCGCGACTTCCCTTGCTCCTCCTCGTGGCCCCTTTTGTCCTGCTCCTCCTCGCAGGCGGCAACTGCGCCCCACGGGCCTGCGAAAACGAGAGCCACTGTTTCCGTGAATGCGAGTGCACCGACACCAGCCGCGACATCTCCTTCAACTGCGGCATGAACTTCTTGTGCAGCGACGAGGGCTTTTGCGAAGACTCGTTCAACATGACGTGTGATGAATTCTGCAGCCAGTTCGCCGCGCGAGGCGTGTGCTACTCCCGCCGCTGCGACGACGAGCGCGACTGCGACCGCTACACCCCTTGTCAGGCGTACGACGAGGCCACGCAACAAACGACGACGTTCGACTGCTCCCGCCGCTTCAGCTGCAACCAAGAGGCCGGCGCCTGTGACGCCGACTTCGCGTCGATGACCAACGACCAGATGTGTCAGCAGTACGACCAGTGCGTCTTTGCCCCGACTGTCGACTAGGCAGGGCCGGCGCGCTTCGCTGCGCCACGGCCCTGCCTTCAACGACCATGGGGCATTGCCATGCAATGCCCGACGACCATTTGCGCTGCAAATGGTCGATGACAACTGCCAAGCGACACAGCCCGTGGCGTCTTGCTCTGCTGAACGGCGTTTGACTGCAAATGGTCGAAGATGCCTGTTTCACACCCTCACCGACGTCGTCACATCGTCAAAAATCGATGGTCTAGAGCCAGCGCGCAAGCGCGGGCATGCTCCAGCCTTGAACGACCATGGGGCATTGCCATGCAATGCCCGACGACTGCCAAGCGACAAAGCCCGCGGCGTCTTGCTCTGCTGAACGGCGTTTGACTGCAAATGGTCGACGATGCCTGTTGCCGCCGGCTGTGACGTGATCATTGTCGTCTGCGACACCACGTCTTCCGTCGTCAGATGCGTCTGCGACCTCACAACGTTTCTGACGTCTCTTGTCAGGCATAGACGACCATTTGCGGGATGACGTCGACCCACAGGCCCCAACGCCTTCAACCACCCGCAAATGGTCGCCAAGGTCATTGCGAAGCAATGACCCGTGCGCCGCGGTGCGTCTTGACGACGACGCTGGGCAATGCGACGTGTCCGTCTTCGTTGCGCGCAAAGCAGGAGACGACATGCCAGGCACCCACGGACAACACTTCTTCGCCGACGACGTCGTTCTCGACGGCAAGTCCCTCACCCTCGAAGACGTGCGGGCCGTGTCGTTCATGCAGTCCAAGGTCGGCGTGCACGACGACGTGGTGCAGCGCATGGCCGACGCCCGGGTGCTCGTCGAAGACATCGCCAAAAGCGATGAGCCGGTCTACGGCATCAACACGGGTTTTGGCGCTTTGGCCGAAGTGCCCATCCCCAAAGACAAGGTCGAACAACTGCAAACCAACTTGGTGCGCTCCCACGCTGTGGGCGTCGGCGACGCCTTGCCCTTCCCCACGGCGCGGGCGTTGATGTTGTTGCGCGCCAACATCCTCGCCGTCGGCCACAGCGGATGCCGTCCCAAGGTGCTCGACCACCTCGTGCAACTGCTGAATGCGAAGATCGCGCCGGATGTCCCCGCGCAAGGGTCGGTGGGCGCCTCCGGTGACCTCGCCCCCCTCGCCCACGTCGCCTTGTTGCTGTTGGGCGAAGGCCACGCCTTTGTCGTCGACGACGAAGGGCCTCGCACGCTCGACCGTCCCAAACGCATCACGGCGCAAGAAGCCCTCGAACGCGCTGGGCTCGAACCTCTGGTGTTGCAGGCCAAAGAAGGCCTCGCCCTCATCAACGGCACCCAAGCCATGAGCGCGCGCGGCACACTTGCCCTCCTCGAGGCCGAACGCCTCTGTCGTCTGGCCGACGTCATCGGCGCCCTCTCGCTCGACGCTTTGCAGGGCACCCACGTCGCCTTTGACGACCGCATCCACCAAACCCGTCCTCACCCCGGGCAGCTGGCGTCGGCACAGAACCTCCGCGCCCTCCTCGACGGCAGCGAGATCATGGCGTCGCACAAAGACTGCGGAAAGGTGCAAGACCCCTACAGCCTCCGCTGCATGCCCCAGGTGCATGGCGCCACCCGCGATGCCCTCGCCTATGTGCGGGGCGTGCTCGAGCGCGAAATCAACTCGGGCACCGACAACCCGCTCGTGTTTCTCGACGGCGACTACGGCCACGCCGGCACGGCGGTTCTCTCGGGCGGCAACTTCCACGGACAACCCGTCGCCCTCGCCCTCGACTTTCTGTCCATCGCCATCGCCGAGCTCGCCAACATCTCTGAGCGGCGCATCGAGCAGCTGGTGAACCCGGCGTTGTCGTCGGGGCTGCCGCCCTTCTTGGCCAAAGACCCAGGGCTCAACTCGGGCTTCATGATCCTCCAGGTCACCGCCGCCAGCCTCATCAACGAGAACAAGGTGCTCAGCCACCCAGCGTCCACCGACTCCATTCCCTCGTCGGCCAACCGCGAAGACCACGTGTCCATGGGCATGACCGCCGCCAACAAGGCGTCCACCGTCGTGAAAAACGTCCGCCGCGTCCTCGGCATCGAACTCATCTGCGCGTGCCAAGGCATCGACCTGCGCGACGGCGGCCTCCCCGGCAAGCCCCTCCGCCCCGTCTACGACATGGTGCGGGCCAAGGTGCCGTTCGCCGCAGAAGACCGCGTGTACATCGACGACATGGCCGCCGTCGACGCGCTCTGCGAAGACACCCCCGAAGAAGACTTGTTGTTGGCCGCCGAAGACATCATGGGCGCCATCGCCTAGGCGGCCTCTTCGGTCGCAGCCTCGAGCAACACCTGCGCCGTCGCCCGGGCCACGTCGTCGAGGGCGAATGGCTTGGGCACAAAACGGGTGTGTTTGCCGCGCGGCACCTCGGCCTCCGAAAAGCCAGAGACGAAAACCACGGGAAGGTCTGCCCGTCGTCGCCATGCCTCCCGGGCCAACACGTCGCCCCCCATGGGCTGCATGCGCATGTCGGTGATCAACACGTCGCAACCGTCGAGCAGACGCTTGGCGGCCGACCCACTGCCGGCACTGTCGACGTGGGCCCCCAGCTTTTCGAGGTGTCTGCGCAGAGCGCTGCGAATGGTGGATTCGTCGTCCACCAACACGATGCGCTTGCCGTCGAGCACCGCCAGCGAGACCTCCTGGTCGGCCGACGGCGACGCTGGCGCGGTGGTGCTGGGCAGGCGCAAGCGCACCGTTGTCCCTTTGCCTGGCGTCGACGCCACCTCGACGTGACCGTCGAACGTCTTCACCGTTGAGTACACCATGGCCATGCCCAAGCCCGTCCCGCGGCCGACGCCCTTGGTGGTGAAGAAGGGCTCGAAGATGCGGTCGAGATGTTCGGCCGCGATCCCCTCGCCACTGTCTTCGACCGCGATGCAGACGTCGCCGTCGTCGACGTAGGTGCGCACCGTCAGTTGTCCGCCTTGGGGCATGGCGTCTTTGCTGTTGATGACCAGGTTCATCAGCGCCTGTGACAACGCGCTCGACTCCCCCTCGACCCAAACGCCCTGCGCCTGCAAGACCGACGACACCTGAATCGACGTCGGCAGCGACTTGCGCACCAAACGCAGCGCCCCATTCACCACTTCGTCGACGAGAAACGGCTCTTTGCGCGCCGTCTTGGTGCGCGACAATGCCAACATCTGCTCGGTGAGCGTGGCCCCCTGCGTGCAGGCGTCCAACATGTCGCGTACGTCTTGGCGCCAGGCCTCGTCGCTGGGCGGCTCCGCCAAGTTCAACTCCAAGATGCCCCGCAAGGCCGTCAGGATGTTGTTGAAGTCGTGCGCCATGCCACCGGCCAGCGTGCCCAACGCCTCCATCCGTCGCATGCCGTCGAGGTGCGCCTCCATGTTGCGCTGACGCCGAACCCCTTCTGCAAACACCGCCGACAGGCTGCCCAACAGCAAGGCCACCAGCAGCACCACGGGCCAAGCCAGCGACGACGACGTGTCTTTCTCGACTTCGTCGAGGGTGGGGGTCAGCGTCAAAGTCCAGCTTTGGTTGCGCACTTGAAAGGTCGACGACACCGACAAGGCCGACAGCCTCGACGGCGGTGCATGCGTGATGACCGGGCTGCCGTTGAGCGCCAACGCAACACGGTGTCTGCGCAACAGCTCGACGTCGGTCACGGTGGCCTCAACGTCGGCGATGCGAAACACAGCGTTCACTGCCCCGATGTCGTCGCGCTCGACTGGAAAGTAGGCGGTGAACCCCTGCCCCCCTTGAAAGAGCTTCAAGCCGTCTGACAACTGTGGACGTCGGGTGCGCAGCGCCTCCCGCAAAAACGCCGCAGCAACGGGATGCGCAAAGACATTCATGCCGAGCGCTGCCTTGTTGGGCGCCTCCGGCACCACCTGCTCGATGACCCCGTCGTCGCCCACCAGGTTCAATGCCAGCAGCCCGCCGATGTTCTGGTGCATGCTGGTCGCCCGGCGCAAGAAGGGATCCCCGCGGTTGAGGCCCCCTTGCTCCAATTCCCGCACCAGCCCCTCCACCATGGTGAGACGCACTTCCAACTGTTCTTGCAAGCGCACGGCTCGAAAGTGGGCTTGTTGCTGCACCTGACGCTCGAACGCGTCACGCCGCAGCGCCGTCGTCTGTTGCACGAAGACACCGCCAATGGCGAGCACCACGACGACCACCGCCACCGACATCCACTTGCTGAGCAACCAGCGCTGCAACCGCACCTCCCGAACCCGCCTGTGAACCGAGGCCTCCCGTCCCCAATTCGTCAGCATTGCGTGTCGCTGTAGCCTACGAATTCGTTCGCATTCGTTCTTCCATGCGGAGCACTTCGTCGTACTCCGCCTGGGTCACCGGCTGCACGCTCAGCCGCTGCCCCTTTTGCACCACCTTCATCTCCTCGAGGGCGGGGTTGTCTTTGAGGTCGTCCAACGACACCACAGGGTCGAGGGCTCGCTCCCCTTGAATGTCGACCATGAACCACCGCGGGTTCTCTGGGTCGCTCTTCGCGTCGAAGTATGGCGCTTTGGGGTCGAGCGCCGTGTGGTCGGGATACCCAGCTTTCACGACGGTGGCGATGCCCGCAATGTGCGGCGGCTTGGTGCGCGAGTGGTAGAAGAACACCTTGTCGCCCACCTGCATGTCGTCACGCATCATGTTGCGCGCTTGGTAGTTGCGCACGCCATCCCAATGGGCCGTGGCGTCGGGCTCGGCCATGAGGTCGTCAAAGCTGAACGCGTCAGGCTCGCTCTTCATCAACCAGAACTTCTTGGCCACGGGCATCTGCGCTCCATCTGGTGCCACCGCCGATGCGGTTCTGTCAGCCCCAGGTCAATCCTCGTCGTCGTCGTCGTCGGGGGCCGTGCCGAAGAAGTGGGCCGGATCGACCGACTTCAACGAGTTGACGAACGCGTCGGAGCTGTAGTCTGACCCTTTGTTGGCGAGGTCGAGCATCGTCGTCATGGCGGCGTTGGCCACCGCGTGAATCGACTCGTGTCGGCTCAGGCCCATCTCCAAGAAACGCTTGAAGGCCTCCAACGCCGGAGGCTCGTTCACCGCGATGAGGTTCTCGGCGACGACGTGTGACAGCGCATGCAGATGAGGGTTCTTCGACGGCGGATGCTGCAGCTTGCTCTTTTTGTGAAACGTCTTGACCACAAACAACCGCTCGTCTTCTTCCATCCCCTGCCAGACGTCGGGGTCGGGGCTGAACGACGGGTCGTACGGCGGCAGTTGGGGGCCGCCCTTCTTGGCCAACGACGTCTTCTTTTTGATCTTCTTGCCCATGGGCGTCCTCGGGGGTGGCGACGGCAGCGACGGGCGCTGCGGGTCGGCGTCAGCTGAAGGCGGCTTCCATGCGTTTGGCGATGCTCTTTTCGAGGCGGGCGGCATCGACGCCAGCAGCCTTGGCCAACATGCCCAGCTTCAGCTCGATTTTCACGTCGCTCGTCGACACGTTGATGGTGCCAGACACGCCGGTGCCCTTGAGGTCGGCCTTGTCGCCCTTCCACTTCGCTTTGACGCCGTATTTGCCCATCATCTCTTCGAAGTCGGCGATCTTGGTCTTGGCTTCGTCGACGGAGAGGGAGTGGGCTTGGGTGACAACAACGTTGGCCATGAGGGGCTCCTGCAATCCCGATGGGGAGGTCAAATGGGAAGCTCCTTATAGCGGTGTCGTCTGCCCGGCGTCGACGCTCGCCGGCTCCGATGCAGAAATCTGGGTCGTTTTTTAGACCCAGCGGCGAAAGTCGGATGAAATGGGCTCCAGTTGGCGACACATGGCTCCACTTGACGACAAGGGGCGCCCGCCGAGGAGACGACATGCGCACTTTGACCACCGCTCCCAAAAAGACCCTGGCCCCCTCTGAGTTCACCCGCATGCTCGAAGAGCTCGAACAGCGCACCTCCCGTGAGCTCGCCGAAACCCGCGCTCGCTTTCACCGCCACCGTGCGCAAAACAGCGACGGCAGCGTTTTGGACGCAGCGTTCGCGGCCTGAGGCCCATCCCCTTTGACAGCGGGCGGCAAACATGGCGGATCCTCGTCTCGACGCTGAAGGCAGCGTCGCACCGAGGAGGACGTCATGGGCAAGGCCATCAAGATCCGCAACAAAGGGCCAAAGCGGCGCAAAAAAGGGGAGCCCACGCTCGCCGAGACCGCCGACAAATACGACCTCTACCAACGCTCGGTGCAAGCACCCGACGTCGAGGTCGAAACCATCGACAGCATCTTCAACGACACCTTCGGCCGTCGGGCCATGACGCTGCGTGAAGACTTCTCGGGCACCTCTGCGGTGTGCTGTGAGTGGGCCAAAAGCGACGAAAACCGTGTGGCCTACGGCGTCGACCTCGACCCCGAGCCCCTCGAGTGGGGGCGCATCCACAACGTCTCCCCCCTCGAGGTCGACGAGCAAGCCCGCGTGCACCTCGTCGAAGGCGACGTGCGCACCGCCGACACCCCCAAAGCCGATGTCGTCGCCGCGCAGAACTTCTCGTTCTTCTGCTTCAAGCAGCGCAGCGAGCTGTTGAACTACTTCAAGACGGCGTACGACAACCTCGACGACGAGGGCATCCTGTTTCTCGACATGCTCGGCGGCTACAACGTCTACGAAGACGAGCGCGAAGACGTGCGCGAGATCGACGACGAGTTCACCTACATCTGGGAACAAAAGTCGTTCGAGCCCATCACCCACAGCGCTGAAAACGTCATCCACTTTGAGTTTGACGACGGCAGCCGCCTCGACCGCGCCTTCGTGTACGAATGGCGCATGTGGACGATGCCCGAGCTGCGCGACGTGCTGCTCGACGCCGGCTTCGCCCGTGCCGACGTCTACTGGGAAGGCACCGACGACGACTCCGGCGAAGGCACCGGCGAGTACCACCTGCAAGAGGCGGGCGACTGCGATCCGTCTTGGCTCGCCTATGTGGCCGCGGTGAAAACGCCCAAAACGGCAGCAAAATAAGACAGTTGCAGCAAGCCCGCCCCGCAGGGGGCCAAACGCGCATCAAGATCGAACGGCAGCGGACGATGACTACGTCAGCTGTCGTTCTTTTTTGCAGGGCCGGTTCGGCCCGGGGTCGAGATCCGTTTGCAGGTGCCCACGCCCTCCTCCATGTCTGCCGCCGGCGCCGCTGTGACGCCGACACCGACGGCTGCATCCGACGACGGAGCGAAGAAGCAGGCACATCAAGGGCCCCGTCGCATCATCGCCGTCGGCGGTGGCAAAGGGGGCGTCGGCAAGTCGGTGCTGGTGAGCAACCTCGCCGTCGCCTTTGCCCAACGCGGATTTCGCGTCATCGCCATCGACTGTGACCTCGGCTCGGCAAACCTGCACACCATGCTCGGCGTGACACGTCCGCAGGCGACCCTGACGCAGTTGTTCACCAAGGAGATCGACCACCTCTCCGACGCTGTGCTGCCGACGCGCATCCCCGGCCTCAACCTCATCGCCGGCGCAGGCGCCATCCCAGGCGCCGCCAACATTCACCACGCGCAAAAGCAGAAGATGCTGCGCCACATCGGCAAGCTGCCCGCCGACGTCGTGCTCCTCGACGTGGGCGCCGGCACCGCCTTCAACACCGTCGACATTTTCAACATCGCCGACCTGCGCATCGTCGTCACCACTCCGCAGCTGACGTCGATTCAAAACGCATACGGCTTTGTCAAAGCCAGCGCCCACCGCATGGCGCGGTCGCTCGCCGAGAACGCCGACGAGCGCGCCGCCTTCGACGCCGAAGCCCGCCCCGACGAGACCGAGACGTTGGCCGCGTTCATCAAACGCATCGAGAAGCATGCCCCCGCCTACGCCCAACGCATTCGCCACCGCATGCACAACTACGCGGCCTGCATCGTCGGCAACCAGCTCCACGAGTCGCGCGAGGTCAACGTTCTGCACGCGGTGACGCGGATGATCAGCGACTTCCTCGGCTTGCGCGTCCCCGTCATCTCGTCGATGGCGCACTCGCCGCACATCCACCACAGCGTCAACCAACGCAAGCCCCTGGTGCTCACCCACCCCTACGAGCCCAACGCGCAGCAAGTGCGGCGCATGCTCGAACACATCCTGCGTGTCGACGTGCAATCGCTGCGGCAACAGAAGATGGGCGACCTCGATCGCCTGCTGCAGGTCTCGCCCAACGACGCCCGCAACGACGACGGCGACGCCGAACTCAACGCACCACTCGCGCGCTTTGAACGTCGCAGTGAGCGGTATGAGCTGCGCATGACGGGCAAGCTGCTCACCGATGACGACGTGCACACCGCCCAAGTCAACGAAGTGTCAGAGCACGGCGCCCTCATTCAACTCGACCTCGACATGCAGATGAACGACAGCTTCGAGTTCTTCTTCGACGAAGAGCCCGAGACCATCTACGCCGCTGAGGTGCGCTCCCTGCGTGGGCCAGGCCTGTATGGCGTCGAGTTTGTGCAGCGCACCATCGACCCCGCCGTCATCGATGCGTGGCGAGAGGCATTCGCTGCCGATGCACCTGCATCGCAGGAGTGACGTCGACGCTGGCCCCAGACGTGCCATCTCGTCGACGAGCATCAAGCGCCTCTCCCCTCATCCGATGGATCGCTTGGAAGAAGGAGTCACCCATGTCTGCAGATGCTGCTGCCACTCTCCCCGACGACGAGCCGTTGCACCCCGCCGAAGCCGAAGCGGCCCACACCGACGACGCTGCGCAAGCCAACGCCGCCAACGACGACGACGCGGCCGATGAGGGTCGTCGCCACCCTCGGCTTGAGCTTGAGGTGGCGGTGACGCTTGAAAGCGACGACACCTTCTACAAGGGCCTCACCGAGAACATTTCTGAAGGCGGCGTCTTCGTCGCCACCAGCTGCCCCTGGCCGCTCGACACCGAAGTCGACCTCAGCCTCTCGCTGGGCACCGGCACCCCTTTCGACGTGAAAACCGTCATCCGGTGGATCCGCGAAGACAATGGCAGCGGCATCACCCCTGGCATGGGTCTCGAGTTTGTGGACCTCGACGACGACACCCAAGGGAGCATCCAGAGTTTCTTGGCCGAACGCGGCAAACACACCGAGTTCTATGAGACCTGATCCAACACACCAGCGTTGGTGAACATGCAGCAAGGTGAACGGCGGTTGAAGTGCACATGAGCTTGCATTCGCCCGACAAAGGGCTCTGAGCGTGAACACGGCCGCGCCAACGTGCTAGCTAGACCGCATGAGTTCTTCCACCGACGCCGTCCTGCAGCACGTTCACGACCACTTCGAAGCCCAGCAGGTGCCATTTCTCGAGCGCCTGGTGAACACGCCGTCGCACACCTACGCCAAAGACGACGTCGAGAACGCCGCCGTGCTGCTCGACGAGCTGGCCCAAGCGCAGGGACTGTCGGTCACCAAACACGCCGACCCTGCTGGCACCTTCGCCGACCACCGCGTGTATGAAACGCCCGCGGCGCAAGACGGGCAAAAGGCCATTTGTCTCGTCGGGCACGTCGACACCGTCTTTCCGCGGTCGATGCAGTTTCTCCACTACAAACGCGACGAACAGCGCATCTATGGCCCCGGCACCCTCGACATGAAGTCGGGCCTGAGCTCCATGTTCTTCGCCGTCGACGCCATCCGGCAGCAGCACCCCGAGCGGTATGCGCAGCTGCCCATTCGACTGGTGGTGGTGTCTGACGAGGAAGTCGGCTCCCCGTCGAGCAAGGCGCTGTACAACAAGCTCGCGCCATCGGCGTCGTGCGCCCTGGTGTTCGAAGCTGGTCGCGCCGAAGACCGCATTGTGACGTCGAGAAAAGGCGCCGCCGTCTTTCGTTTCTTCGCCGAAGGCCGCGCCGCTCACGCCGGCAACAAACACGCCGAAGGCAAGAACGCCATCCACGCGCTGGCGCTGCTGGTGCCGCAAATCGAGGCCCTCACCGACTACGACAAGGGCGTCACCTGCAACGTCGGGCTCATCGAAGGCGGCACCGCCAAGAACACCGTGCCCGACGCCGCCAACTGCACCATTGACGTGCGCTTCGAACGGCAAGTCGACGTCGACGACGTGGTGGGCGCGTTCGAACGTTTGGTCACAGACGGCTTGAACGACGCACCCGAGAAGCTGCGTGACGTCGTCATTCGCCTTGAAGGCGGGGTGAGCCGTGGCCCGATGGAGGCGACGCCCGCCAACCAAGCGTTGCGCTTGGCGTACGAGCCGTTTGCCGCCGCCGAAGGCCTCGACGTCGGAGAAGCGCCACTGCAGGGCGGCGGCAGCGACGCCAACTTGCTTGCGGCGCTGGGGGTGCCCTCCATCGACGGGCTCGGGCCGTATGGCCAGCATTTTCACAAAGTCGAGGAGTGGTCGTGCTTGACGTCCCTTGAACGTCGCACCAAAGCCCTCGCCGCCTTTTTGTGCGACGGCGTCGACGCTCTTCTCGACGACGACGGCAACGTCGTTCCCGTTGCCCCCGCCGTTGGAGGTGTCTGATGCGACGCTTTGCCCTCGCCTGTGTCGTCGTCGCCAGCCTCAGCAGCTGGGCGTGCACGCAACAGCCGCCGTTCAACACCCTCGATGACAACGACGTCGAACTCGACCGCCCCAACCAGCTGGGCCGCATCGTCACTTCCGACGGCTTTGACGACGCGCGGGGTGGTGTGTGGATGCTCGACTTCAGCACTGGCGATGGCCTCAATGAGCGGGTGACCATCGGCGACGTCAGCTTCACCGTCGTCAGCGGCAGCGTTGACCTCACCGTCGGCGGGCAGACCGAAACGCTGAACGCCGAAGAGGCCATGCTGTTCAACGGCGCCCTCCCCCACGCCGTCGTCGCCAACAGCGACAGCCGGGTGGTCATCACGCGCATCGCCCAAGGGCAGACCAACACTTTTGACTGACGTCGTCGACGCTGCTGTCGACGTCGAGGGTACCCAGCATCATGACCGAGCTTGAGATTCTCCGCCCCGACGACTGGCACATCCACCTGCGCGACGACGTCGCTCTTGAGCGCACCGTCGTCGACGCCGCCCAGCACTTTGGGCGGGTGCTCGCCATGCCGAACCTCAAGCCGCCGGTGCGCACCGTCGACGAGCAGCGGGCCTACCACCAACGCGTGGCGGCGCACCTCGACGACACCAGTCTGCTGCAACCGCTGTATGCGCTGTACCTCACCGACCACACCTCCGTCGACGACGTGGCCGCCGCTGGCGCCAGCGACCAAGTGCTGAGCTTCAAGCTCTACCCGCAAGGCGCCACCACCAACTCCGACACCGGCGTCTCCCACATCGACGCCATCGACGACCTCTTCGCCGCCATGGCCGAGCACGGCGTGGTGCTGTGTGTGCACGCCGAGGTCACCGACGCTGACGTCGACATCTTCGACCGCGAACGTATCTTCTTGGAGCGCACCCTCGCTCCGTTGTTGCAGCGCCACCCCAAGCTCAAGTGCGTCGTCGAACACCTCACCACCAAAGCCGGCGTCGACTTTGTGCAGTCGTTTGCCGACGGACGCGTCGCCGCCACCATCACGGTGCACCACCTGCACATCAACCGAAACGCCATCTTTCAAGGCGGCATTCGCCCCCACATGTATTGCTTGCCCATCGCCAAACGCGAGGGCGACCGCCAGGCCCTGCTCGGCGCCGCAGCGTCGGGCGACAGCCGGTTTTTCTTCGGCTCCGACTCCGCGCCCCACGCGCGGCCCAACAAAGAATCCGCCTGCGGGTGTGCCGGCATCTACACCGCGCCCAATGCGTTGCCGCTGTTGGCCGAGGCTTTCGTCGAGGCCGACGCCCTCGACCGCCTCGAAGGATTCACCTCGAAGTTTGGCGCCGACTTCTACAACCAGCCGCTGCCAACGACGAGCGTCGTGCTGCAAGACGCGCCCAGCGATGTCGGAGCGCGGCTGCCCTTCGACGGCGACGACGTCGTCGTCTTTCGCGACGGCAAAAGCGATTGGCGCGTTTTGTAGGAGCTGCCTACTCGGGCAGCTTTTTCGACAACGCCATGTACCGGAGGTCGGCGCCGTCGGTGGCCGGCACTTCGTACGACAGCATCACGGCGATGCGCCCGCGGTCGACGTAGATGTCGGCGAGCGACATTTTCTTCATGCACTTGCGCCACTTGGGCGCGACGCGCTCCGACGCCAAGTTCACCGAACGGCCGCTTTTGTGGTCGATGAGTTCGCCCCGCAGCACAAACGGCACGCAATCGCCAAACGCATCGCGCTGCGCGTCGTCGGTGACGGGGTTCTTCACGAAGAGCCGCACTTCAAAGCGACGGCTGATGCGCTCTTTGCCGGTCAGCGTCTTCTTGGATGGTGCGTTTGACTTCACCTTCGGCCCGAAGAACGCACGGATTTTGCGATTGCCCGTCTCTTTCTGCACGAGGGCGGGCTCGCGGTAGAACTCCACGCGACGTGGCGGAAACACTTTGTAGGCCTCGACGCCGTCGAAGTACTTCGTGGCGAATTTCCACGCCCGCTTGCGCACCTCCATCATGCCCATGCGGGTTTTGAACGCTTCTTCGTCGGCTTGCCGCAACGCCTTTTCTTTGCCGTTGAAGCGTGCAGCCGGCTTCACCCGACGCCCCGTGTGGGTGTCGATGACGACGACGTGAGCGTAAGGGCGCTCGAGCTCGAGGGTCACGCCATATTGCTCAAAGATGAAGTAGCGCCCGTCGGCGGTGAAGCCTGCCACGTCGAGCTGCGCATCGTCCCCTGCCATCGCTGGCGTCGAGCACAACGCCAAACATGCGACACACAAAGCAGGTGCAAAACGACGGAGCACGGTCATGGGATCTCCCGGCTAGAAGGCTCCCCGCAAAGATGCCCCACCGGCAGGGTGTTCGACGAGCAGAGGCGCCAACAAGGGCGCCTCTGAGTCACTTCGCAAACGCAGTGTCGCCCACCTGCTCTACGCTTGGCCTTGCAGATCCCGCACGGTGTCGAGGAGGGTTTGCATGGGCTCCCGTGGTTGAAAGCCCAGTTCTTCTTCGGCTTTGCGCCCATCGACGTACCAGAAGTGCGAGGCCATCTCCGCCTCGGTCTGAGACACGGCCAGCTCCACGCCCACCGTCGACGCCACCTTCTCGAGGAGGCCAATGCCAAACGTGGCCAGTTTCTTGGGCACCTTCACGGGCAACGCTGGCCCTTTGACGCCGCTGACCTCCTCGAGTCGGTCGAAGAAGTCGGCGAAGGTGAGGTTCAACGCGCTCAACAGGTAGCGTTCGTTGGGGCGGCCCTTGGTGAGCGCCAAGACCACGGCGTCGGCGACGTCACGGGCGTCGACAAAGCTGAGGCCACCGCTTGGCACCACCGGCATCTGGCGGTCGAGAAAACGGCGCACGTCGGTCGTTGACGACGCCCGGTCGTCGCCAGGGCCCAACGCGAGCGTCGGGTTCAGCGTGATCAGCTCCGTTTTGGCGCCGTCGTCGTGGGTGTCGGCCAAGCGAATCTCGTCGTAAGCGGCACGCTCGCCGAGAAACTTCGACAAGTAGTACGGCCACCTGTGGATGAGGCCGAGCGGCACGTCGTCGTCTTCGTGAAAGACCATCTCGGGGTCGTTGCCGACGGCCACGGTGCCCGAGGTGGAGACGTTGACGACGCGCTTCACGCCGGCACGACAGGCGGCACCCACGACGTGACGCGTGCCGGTGACGTGCACCTTCATGAGCACGCTGTTGTCGTCTTTGTCGCGCGACACCGCGCCTGCGGCGTGCACCACGTAGTCGACGCCGTCGAGGGCGCTTTCGATGCTGGGCACGTCGAGGACGTCGCCTTTGACGACTTCGACGCCTTCAGCCTCGAGGTCGGGCGCTTGCGAGCGACACAACGCGCGCACTTTGTAGCCGGCGTCGACGAGGGCGCGTGCGGTGTGCTTGCCGATGAAGCCGGTGCCGCCGGTCAGGAGGACACGAGAGACAGTGGAGGTCGCAGTCATAACGTTGCCTACAGTCCGAACACTTGAACAAAGGAGACGAGGAGTTCGGGGTCGTTGGTCTTGATGGTGCCGCTGAAGAAGTCGGCCGGTTCAGGCATGTAGTTCTCGCGCACGATGCGCGTGAACATGGCGACGTCGGTCTTCATGATGCAGTCGGCGGGGCCGGTTTTCTCGTTGACGATGCTGCACGACTCTTTGTCGACCTTCACCGTCCACTTCGTCTCGGGGCCCTGGCCGAGGGAGAAGTAGTAGGTGATGGCGTCGTTGACGACGTCTTTTTGAAAGCGGTCTTGGAGGTAGCTGAAGATGCCTTGCAGCGGGTGCTCCTCATCGACGCCCTCTTCTTCTTTGGCGTCTTCAAGGCCGAGGTGCACGGCCAGGGCGTCGTCGAAGTCGAACGACTTGCCGTCGCGCAACGCCTCCAACGCTTGGCGCACCACTTCGGCGCCCTTGGCGCTGGATTGCGAGGTGCGCAGCCCGGCCTGCTCGGCTTTGTCTTTCAACGCGTCGATGGCGAGGGGGGCGCCGATCTTCACCGTCAAATGTCGGTTGCGGGGCACAACGCCCCCACGCGGCATCGAGCGGTAGGTGCCGTCGAGGTAGAGCGGCAAGATGTCGACGTCGTGGCGCATGGCCAAGTACGTCACCGCCGCACGGAATTGGCCAAGCTCACCCGACGTGGTGCGCGTGCCTTCGGGGAAGACCAACACCGTCTTGCCCTCGTTGAGGAGGGCGTCGGCTTCGCGCATGGCTTCGCGTGGGTTGTCGGAGCGATCCAGCGGACGCAGGTTGGTGAAGTTCTCAAAGTACGCCCGACGCCACTTGCCCTCGAAGAAGTAGTCTTTCGCCGCCAACGTGACGAGGTCAGACCCGTACGACCCCAGCGCGTATTTCACCAAGCCCATGTCGAGGTGCGACGCGTGGTTGGCGACGACGATGGTCTGCCGGTTGTAGGGGATGTGGCTCTCGCCTTCGACGTTGACCTTCATGCCGCGGTCGTAGAACGCCATCTGCCCTTTGTGCAGCGCGCCTTTGACCATCGACTGCAACGACCGTGGCACCTCGACGAGGGGCGCGTCTTTCTTCTTCTTGCGTCGTTCTTTCGCCGTCGGCGCCTTCAGACGTTCGCGCGGTTTGCGCACGATCTCCTCGATGACCTCTGGCATGGCAGCCACTTCAGCTTCGGGTGCCTTCTGCCGCACTTCGAGCGCCACCACCTCGGCAATGACGTCGGGACGGATGACTTTGTGGTCGGCGGTGCGCGGCAACGGCTTCTTGGTGTACAGCACGTCGTCGGCGCGCTCGCTGCGAGGCAGCTTGCGCATCTCTTTGCTGACGAGGTCTTTGATGGACGCCCGGTCGGCACTCTTGTCGTCGACGACGAGGGCGATGGCACGTTCGCCACCGGTGCCATCGGGAACACCGACCACGCAGACCTCGACGACACCGTCGATGTGCTGCAGCGCTTCTTCGATGCCACGGGGGTAGACGCGCTTGCCGTCCGACTTGGTGATGACCTCGTTGTCGCGGGCGACGATGGTCAACCGGCCCTTCTTGTCGATGCGGCCGAGGTCGCCGGTGCGCAACCAGCCGTCTTTGCCGAGGGCAGCGTCGGTGGCTTGGTCGTCGTCGAGATACCCGCTCATGACGTTGTCGCCGCGGGTGACGATCTCGCCCACGCCGTCGTCGTCGACATTTTGCAGTTCGACTTCGACGCCAGGCAGCGGTGTGGTGCCCTTGGCACCGCCGACTGAGAGCACAGGTGCGGCTTCGGTGAGGCCGTAGCCTTCTTTGATGTCGATGCCGAGGTTCTGAAACGTCTTGCGCGTCTTTTTCGACAGGTGGCCACCCGACGACATCAAGAAGCGCACCTTGCCACCCAGCGATTGGTTCATGGGGCGGAAGAACACGCGGCCGAGGTTCACACCCAACGACTTGCCGAGGGCGTCGTTGAGGGCCTGGCCCACTTCGTAGGCGGCCTCTGCAAACGGCCCTTGCTTTTTGAGGTCGTTGACCAGCTTTTCTTCGAGGTCGTGCCACACCTGAGGCACGCCGACCATGGCGGTGATGCCGGCGACCTTGAAGGCTTCAGACAAGGTCTCCGACGTCACGTCCTCGACGTAGGTGATCTTCGCGCCGCGCAACAGCGGCAGCAGCAGGCCGCACGTCAGCTCGAAGCTGTTGTGCAACGGCAGCACCGACAAGCTGGTGTCACGTCGAGAAATCTTGAACAGCGGCGCCACCGACGCCAACACAGCGGTGAGGTTCTTGTGCGTCAGCACCACCGGCTTGGCATCGCCAGATGCACCTGCCGTAAAGGGAATCATGGCCTCGTCGTCGGGCGACACCAACACCTCAGGCGGCGAGATGGTCACGCCGCGCGGCGGAAGCTCGGTGAATTCTTCAAGGTCAAGACAGGCAGCCTCGTCGACGGCCTCTACGCTCATGTCGAGCAGCGCGAACTCCACGCCCACGCGTTTCAGGCGCGCGCCGAGGTTCGACGACGACAACGTCGACTCCAGCGGCACGACGGTGGCGCCAGCGAAGAGGATGCCAAAGAAGCCAATGGCCCATTCGCGGCTGTTTTTGGCGACGAGTCCGACGCGCGCGCCTGGGTGCACGCCGACGTCTGCCAAGCGTGCAGCACAAGCACGAGCGCGTTCGAGCAGCTCGCGGTACGACGTCATCGACAAGGTGGCGTCGGGCTCGCCCATGTGTTCGATGGACTGCAGCGCGACGTTGGCCCCTTCGCGTTCACCGACCTCCTCGAGGAGGGCGACGAGGTCGCTGAAGCGCTCTTCGGCGCGCGGCCGTTTCAACAGGCGGGCGTCGAGGTGCGGGAACACCCACTTGCGCAGCCCCTTGATGTGCACGTTCTGCCAGTAGTCCCGCCAGTCGTACGACTCTGGTCGGTAGTTCAGCTTCTCTTTGTCGACGGCGGTGGCCCGACGGTAGAGCGCGCGGGTGTGGTCGTTTCTGAAGCGGTAGTCGAGTTCAGAGACGAACGGCAAGAACGCCGTCATCACCATGTCGACGCCGCTGAGTTGCCAACGCACACTCTTCAGCGTTTTTTGCGTCGACTTGGCGACGCCACCGACGGGTGTGCCTTTGAGCGCGCCGAGGCCCTTGGCGGCGACGTCGATGGCGCCCATCAGCGCCGGCACCGAGCGTCGTTTGTAGACCTTGGGTGCGACGGGGATGGGCTCGATGCGGGCGTACATGCGGTTCAGCAGCGGGTTGCCGCGGTTGCGACTGCGCATGAACTTGCGCTTGTACAGGCCGGTCAACTCAATGAGCCGGTTCATCGTCAGCGGGTTCGTGTCGGACGAGCCGAATTGGTAGACGCTCTTCTGCGTCCCCTCGAGGAGCGCGGCCGCCGCCAACACCGTGCCGTAGCACACGAGGTCGACAGGAATGACGTCGAGAACGTGGCCGTCGGCCGTTGGGTATTGGGTGTGGCCGTGCAGCGCCAAGTAGATGAGCGGCGCCGACGTGTTGATGCCCTCGTTCCAGCCGGGGAAGGGGAATTCGAGCGAACTCTCGACGATGGCTGGGCGCACAATGGTGTACGGCAAGCCGCTGTTGTGCAGCAGTTGCTCGCCCACCGACTTGGTGTACGTGTAGGTGTTGGGCCAGCCCCAATGCACGGCGCGTTCGGTGCCTTCGTCGACGAGGACTTTGTCGATGTGCTTGTTGCGCAACTTTTCGACGAGTTGGTCGAAGACGGGGCCCGACGTCGGCGCGCCCTTCTTGCGCAGCTTCTCGCGCGCTTCTTCTTGAAACCTCGACGTCAACTGGGCGTCGTTGGCACGCGCTCGGACGGCTTTGGCGAGGGCCAGGCCTTCTTCCATTTCGCGGGCGGGGTCCCAGTGGGAGACGTCCATCTCGGCGCACTTGGGGAAGGGATGCACATTGGGCGCATCTTCAAACACGCGGCCGATGCGCTCGCCAGCGACGTAGCACGTCGACGTGTGCATCAGGGGCACGCCCTTCTTGGGGTCGTCGGTCTCGTTGATGTCGAGGCACAACTGAATGAGGTTCTCGACGCCAAGGGCATTGACGTTGAAGCCCTCGTCGATGGGCGGCGTAAACGACACCACGCCGGCCACGTTGAGCACGGCGTCGATGCCTTCTTTTTTGAACTCTTCGAGGAGTTCGTCGCTGATGCCCGCCCGAGGGTGGGTGACATCGCCCGCGATGGCGGTGAGTTTGCCGCGCACCCATTCGCGCGCGTCGTCGCCGTGCTCGTCGCGAATGACGTCGAAACACGGCGATGGCCACTGCTCGGTGTCGAAGCGGTCTTCTGGCGTCAGCCCCGGCTTGGCGCGCACCATGAGGTACATGTGGCCAATCTCAGGGAAGCGCTTCAAGAACAACGCGACCAGCACCTTGCCCAAAAAGCCGGTGCCGCCGACGACGACGAAACGTTTGCCTTTGAGCAGGCCGGTGACGTCGAGGTCGCCTGCCCCGTCTTGGTAGCCCTCGGGCGTCACAGGCACGCCGCTGCGCGGCTTGTACATGCGGCCGGTGCTGTCGCGGTGGTGGCTCACGCTTGGCCTCCATCACCGTTGCCCGTGCCGATGTTCGCAACGCTGGCGTCGTCGAGGGTGACATCGCACGTCATGATCGGCGGCGTGTGCAGGTGGGTGATTTGCGGGCTCTGTGGCGCCGTGTCGCGGGCCATGTCGATGGCCTCTTGCACGTTGGCGGCGGCTTCGTAGCCGAAGAGTTCGCACATGTAGTCGTCTTCGGCGCCGGCGATGATGACGCGGCCCATATGCTGGCGTCCGGCCTCGCCCCAGTACCACATGAAGAACGGGTGCGCGCCGTGGTAGCTGTTGCCCGTGCGGTACATCTGCACGTACGTCGGGTCTTCGGCGAAGGCGCGCTCGTATTTTTTGTGCAGCGTGTAGGCGTCGCGCGTCTCGGGGAGGAGACGGTGCACAAACTCGATGTACGGCGCGTGGTGCACGGGGTCGAACTTGTCTTTGAAGGGGTGCGCGATGATGAGCGTGCCGCCCTTCTTCAACAACGGATGCCCGCGGAAGAGGTTGTGGTAGTAGCCCTGCGCCATGACCTGCACGAGGAGCGGATTCAGGTAGCTGTGCACGTTGTACGGGCACACAAAGGCGAGCCCCGAGATGAGGATGTCGGCCTGCCCTTTCACGTCGACGGCGTACTGCTCAAAGCACTTCTGCAGGGTTTTCTCGTGCACCTGCTCGACGTCACCGGCCCACACGCCGGTGAGTTCGTAGGCGGCGGGGGTGGCGTAGAACAACGACTGCCGGGCGTCGTCGGGGAGACGGTCGAGGGTGGCCTTGATGCCCTTCAGCTTTGTCCACTCGAAGTCGGAGAAGTGGTCTTCGTGCCCGGTGAGCACGTCGAGCTGGCCGTCGAACATGCGGTTGTTGATGGTGGTCTCGATCTGAAAGACCTTCAGCTCCTTCTCGAGCACTTTGCCCTGACGGGTGATGCTGTCGTGCAGCCCGTGGGTCTTTGGATCCATGTAGGAGTTCTTGTCGCTCATCACCTTGGGGTTGTGGTGGGCGCGCAGGGCTTTGTAACCGCTGAGGCCGACAGCGACGGATTTGTGGCCGCCGTCCATGGGGACGAGGTTCAAGTTCACGTAGATGATGAGGTCGGACTCGGCCGCACGACGGTTGAGGTCGACCCACTCGCCGTGCTCGGTCTTCTCGAAGTCGACCATGTTGTCGGGGTCTTCGGCGTCGTGGTTGTACAACCGGTCGGGCGCGTAGGCGTTGAACACTTTGTCGCCCACGACGTGGCGCAGCTCGTCGTCGGTCATGCGACGGTGGATGGCGAGGGCCGCGATCAGGTGGATGTCGTCGACGCCATGGTCGCCGAGGATCTCGAGGACGATCTCGATGATGCGCTGGCGAACGTCAGGGCGACGCATGGGCGGCAGCGGCAGGCTGACGTCGTCAAAGGCGATGGTCACCTTCATGCCGGGCCACAGCAGCGCGTGCAGTGGGTCCATGCCGAGGGGGTTGTTCAACGCGTAGCGGATGGCGGCGTCGGGGTCTTTGAGGCCCTGCAACGGCGGCTTGGCGTACAAGCAACGCGTGCCGACGGGGAGGTGCTCGAGCAGGATGCGGTCGCCGCTCATCATGAAGCGAGGGGCGCTGTCGGTGTCGATGTAAGTCGTGGTTCCGTTGCTCATCCGTCGGTCCTTCTCGCGCAGGCTGCTGCTGCAGCTTTGGGCACGTTCGTCGACGGGCAATCGAGGAGAAAACGCCTCGCGTCAAGGGGCCTACGCCGAGAAACAGGCGCGTACTTTTCTTCGCACTTCAGGTGGCCCGACACCGTCCGCCACGTCGACAAACCCAACGAAGAAGCGCACCGGCACCGGCCGCAGTCGCGCCCCCCGGCACCGGCCGTATTTGGGTGTCTCATGGCTCGCAATTGGCACATTTGCAGGTACGCTTTTTGGCATGAGGGAGGACTGACATGCGCTGCACCACGACCACCATCCGCGACCTTGTTTCTCGACGACAAATGGCGCGATTTTTGATGCCGCTGACGCTCGCCGCGGGCTCCATTTTCTTGCCCGGCTGCCCCCTTGGCACCGAGACCCTCGACCTCGAGTGCCCCGACTCCACCGACGTGGGCACCCCTGTGCTGGCCACCGCCCGACACACCATGAATGCCGCGCCCGCCGACGGTGCCTGCGACGGGCTTGGCTTCGGCTGGAGCGTGAACGGCGAATCCATTCGCACCTCGCCTGGGGTCGAGGCCGACGACGTCACCTGCAGCAACACCTTCGGCGTCACCCCCGACGCACCGGGCGAACTCATCATCTCGGTGGAAGCCCAGCTCACCGACGACGAAGGCACGGTCAGCGTGCTGTCGACGCAAGAGTGCTCCGTGACCGTCAATGGAGACGCGCCCGAGGACGCTGGACAGCCTCCCGAAGACGCAGGACAGCCGCCCGAGGATGCAGGGCAGCCCCCCGAAGACGCCGGTCAACCCATTGAGGACGCTGGGCAGCCGCCCGAAGACGCCGGACAACCCGTCGAGGACGCCGGGCAGCCGCCCGAAGACGCTGGACAACCCGTCGAGGACGCCGGACAGCCGCCCGAAGACGCCGGGCAGCCCGTCGAGGATGCCGGACAGCCTCCCGAAGACGCCGGGCAGCCCGTCGAGGATGCCGGACCGCCGCCCGAAGACGCCGGGCAGCCCGTCGAGGACGCCGGACAACCTCCCGAAGACGCCGGGCAGCCCGCTCCGGATGCCGGCGCCACCGACGCTGGCCCCACAGACGCTGGCGCCACAGATGCCGGCCCCACAGACGCCGGCCCCACAGACGCCGGCCCCACAGACGCCGGCCCTTCAGACGGCGGCATGCCGTAGGCAGCAATGCCAGGTGCTGAAACAGCAAAACGCGCTCTTCGTCGTCGACGTCGAGCGCGTTTGCCGTTTGGGACCACGGCGGCCTACATGCCGCCTTCGATGCGCACCAGCCGATCCGTCAGCCGGTTGATGCGCTCCACCTTGTCGGCGAGTTCTTCGTCTTTCGCCTGCAGTTGGGACTGCAGTTTGTGGACGGTGGCCTGCAAGTCGTCTTGGGCATCGACAGCGTCGGACAACCCTGCCGCACTCATGTCTTTTTGCGCGTTGAGGATCTCCCACTCCATCGACGCCCGCTTCAGCTCGGCCGCCGACAACGCCTCCCGCAGCTTCTCCAGCTCGCGCTTGGCACGGTCGGCCGCGTCGTCGGTCACCGACGTCGCCGGCATCTGGGCGAACGACATCTCACGCTCCATGCGTTTGAGTTCGTGCTCCTTGTCGTCCAACGCTTCTTGGGCTTCGGCCAACGCCGTCGACGTCGCCTCACGGTCGTGTTCGGCCGTGGCCAACGACGCCCGCAGCGCTTCGAGCTCTTGCTGCGCTGCCTCCGCAGCGGCGCGCGCCTCTTGTGCGGCCGCCTCTGCCGCCTGCAAGGCACCGTCGTCGACGACGGGGGCAGTGTTCGCCGCCTCCTGCAAGGCCGCCTGCGCTGTTTGCAGTTGCTCGCGCAAGCTTGCCACCTCGGCAGCCGCCGCTTGTTCGGCGTTCGCCGCAGTCGCCTCTGCTTCTTGGGCTGCGGTCAGGGCCGACTGTGCTTCGGCCAGCTGCGCCGACAGACGCGCGCGTTCTTCTTCGAAGTCGGCGCCGGCCGTGTCGCCTGCTTCGCTGGCCGCTGCCGCTGAGGCTTGGGCATCGCTGAGCTGTTGTCGGAGGTCATCGAGGTCGCGGCTTTGCTGGGCCAGCTGCTCTTGCGCCGACGCCGTCGCCTGTTGTTGGGCCTCCAGCAACGACGACGTGCGCTCGTGCTCCTCGTCCATGGTCGCCACTTCGGCCTTGGCGGCCGCCAGCTCCTCTCGCAGCGTCGAGAGTTGACCGTCGTGCGAGGCCGCTTGTTCGCGGGCGTTCGCCAAGTCGCGCTCCAATGCCGACGTCGTTTCGCGTGCAGCCGAGGCATCGTTCGCCGCGGCCGCTGCACTCTCTTGCGCCGTGGCCAGCTGGGCTTTCAGCTCGTCGATCTGTCCTTCGAGGTCGCCGACCCATTGCTGTTGCTCGTTGAGCATCTGCGTTGCGCCCTCACGCGCCTCTTGCACCGTCGACAACCGTGCTTCGAGGTCGTCGGCGTTGTCGCGCGCGTTCTGCAGCGACGTCGTCAGCTCGGCGTTCTCCGACTTCAGCTTTTGCAGTTCAGCCTCGGCGTCGCCATTGTTCAGGGCGTCGTCGAGCTTTTTGCGCGTCTGCTCATGCTCCTGGCGCTCGGCCTTCAACATCTCCTCAGCCGCGCGCGCGCTCTCCTCGCTGGCCGCCAGCGCCAACGTCCTCGACTCCAAGTCCGACATGCGGGATTCGCGTTCTTTGGCCATGGCGTCGAGGTCGCGCTGCATCTTCTCCATCGCCGCCCCAGCTTTTTCGCCAAAGGCGTCGAGTTCGGCGTTCTTGCGCTCGAGTTTGTCGAGCTGCTCCTCGAGTGCGGCTGCTTTGTTGTTCGCCGCCAACACCGCCGTCTCCTGCGTTTGCAGCTGCGCCTGCAACTCGCGCACTTTGTCGACGGACGACGACGACGACTGCTGGGCCGACTGCAATGCCTCCTGCGCTTCATCTCGTTCGCGCTGGGCCGCAGCCACCTGTTCGCGCAGACGCGACAGTTCTTCTTCAGCTTGCTCCGCCATCGTCGCGAACGTTTGCGACTCCTCCTCAAGTTTGATGGCGTGCTCTTCAGATTCAGAGCGGTACTTCTCCATGGTGCGAATGAGAGACTCCTCCATTTTGTGGAGGTTGCCCAACATCTCTTCGCGCTCATTCGCGAACTGGTCGACGAGCACCTGACGGTCGTCGCGGGCCTCGTCGAGACTCGACGCCATCGACTGCAATCGCTCTTCGGCTGCGGCGGCCTTGGCCGCCGTCGCTTCCGTCTCCGCCAACGTCGCTTGCACCGCCGAGAGCTCTTCTTGAGCGCTCACCAACTGCTCTGCCGCCTGCAGGCGCTCCGCTTGTGCTTTCGCCAGCTCCTCCTGCACCGCCGCCAACTCCGTCTGCAGCCCCTCCCGGGCGGCGACCTCGTCGTTCGACTTGTGCTGCAGCTGCTCCAACTCTTGCGCCGCTGCATCGCGCGCTTCCTCCAACGCGGTCATGGCCTCCGTCGTCGACGACAGCTCGCTCTCGAGAGCCTGCGTCTTCGATGTGGCCTCCTGCAGTTGTGCCAGAAGCTCAGCGCGTGTTTCTTCCCAGCTTTGTTTGTCGTCGGCGTGCGACTTGGCGGTCGCCTCCATCTGCTGGGTCAGCGTCGTCAGGGAGGCCTGCGACTCCGTCGTCAACGTCAACAACGACGCTTGGCCTTGCTGCCATGCCGTTTGGGCCTCTTCGAGCTGGGCCGCCAGCAACGTGCCCTGGGTCTTCTCGGCGTCGAGACGGCCTTGGGCCTCTTCAAGCTGGGCCGCCAGCAAGCCCGCTTGGGTTTGCTCCGTTTGCAGCCGTGCCTGCGCTTCATCGAGCTGGCCTTGAAAGAGGTCGCCGCGGCTGCGCTCGACGACGAGCGCCTCTTGTGCCTCTTTCAACGTCTCCTGCAGCAGCACAGCTTCATCGCGCACGCGATGGTCGTCTTTGCGCTCTTGCGTCAGGCGTTCAATGTCGGCTTGGGCACGCTCCAGCGCCTGCTGTCCGTCGACAAACTGCGCCTGAATGGTCTGCGCTTCGGCCTCGGTTTGTTCGAGCGCCGACGTCGTCTCTGCCAACGCAGCACGGGTTTTCTCGTGTTCATCCGCTTCATGCGCAAACGCCAACTGTTGGGCCCCGAGTTCTTTCTTCAAGTCGTCGGCGGCCGCCTTTTGCTCCTTCAGCAGCCCTTCAAACGACGTGACCTTCTCTGCACGCTCTGACGCTGCCGCTTTGCTCTCGTTGAGTTCGCCTTCGAGGCGCTCGACCTCGGTGAACGTCAGCTCGAGCTCTTCTTTGGCCTCGGCCAACTCTTTGTCGCGTTGGGTGAGCACGTGCTGCAGCGTGTCGCGCTGGGCGGCGACCTCTTGAAACGCATCTCGGCTCTGCCCGAGCTCGCGGCTGCGCTGCTCCAACGCCGACTTCGCCGTCGACGCTTTCTCTTCGACGTCACTCAGCTTCGCTCGCAGCGTCGCCAGCTCCTCTTCTTGCGTCGCCAACTTCTCGGCGTCTGCCTGCCGCGCGTCCGCCAGATGTTGCTGGGCCGCAGCGCTGTTGGTCTGCAGCTCGTCGAGGAGCTGGGCCTTCTTCTCCAGCTCCTTCGAACGCTCTTCGAGCTGGTCGATGAGGGCCGACTCCCGCTCTTTGGCGGCAGCGGTGATCTTCTGCACCGCTTCTTCAGCCGCGCCCCTGCTTCGGCTCAGGCCCTCGCGTTCTTCGACGAGGTCTTTGATGCCCTGGGCCAGCTTCTCGAGCTGCTCTTGGTGTTCAGCCGCCGCACTTTGCAGCTGCGTGCACTCGCCTTGCGACGCCTCCAACGCTTCGCGCAGCTGTGCAACGTCTTCCTCGGCTTTCTGTTGCTGTGCTTCGGCCGTCTCGGCACGCTCTTCAGCTTCGGCCCACGTCGCCTCCGCGTCGTTGGCGCGGGCGCGCTCGTCGTCGATGAGCCCTTGCAACCGCTGCTGCTCTTGGTGGGCCGACTCCAACGCGGCGGCCACCTCGGCATGGGCGCCTTGGTTGTCGGCCATGCGCGCCTGCAACGTCGCCAATGCCTCACGGGTCTTCGTCAGCTCTTGCTGCAGCGCCGCAGTTTGCTGACGTCCGTCGAGCTCTTGCCCTTGCAGCTGATCTTGCGCCGTGTGCAAAGCCGAGCGGAGACGCTCAATCTCCTCGTCGTTCGCCGACAGCCGCACCCGTGCTTCTTCAATGGCCGACTGCAGCTGGTGCACGGTGCGCGCCGCCAGCTCCAACGCTTCTTCACGTTGGCGCGCCAGTTGAGCGACGTCGTCACGTTGGTCAGCGAGGTCGTCCAGCTGGGCCTGCATCGCCGTCAGCTGCGCGTCGCGCGCGACGGTGGCCACCTGCATTTGCTCCAGCACCACGAGGAGCTCATCGCGCTCAGCGATCTTCTCGCGCAGCTGCACGACGAGGTCGTCGACGTGGGCGCGCAGCGTCGGCAGCCGCTGCGACAGCTCATCGAGCGCGCGCTCTTTTTCGGCCACTTCAGCTTGGGCCGCCTGCACGACGTCACGCAGCGACGTCAGCGACGTGCGTGCCTCCTGCTCCGTTTGCTGTTTGCCGACGCGCTCGTGCCGCAGCCCGTCTTCGAGGTCTTGGATGCGTTGGGTCGCCTGCTGCTCTTGCAGCTTGAGTGCCTGCGTCGCCGACACCAGCGCCTGCTCCAACTCCGCGATGCGCGCTTCTGCTTGCAGTTGCTCATCGGCGGTCATCGTCGACAGGGCCTGCTCTTTGGCCATGGCGTCGGCGAGCTGTTGTTGCAGCGCAGCTGCTTTTTCTTTCAGCTGGTGGTGGTCGTCGGCGAGGGCTTCGGCCGCCACCCGCAGCTTCTCCGTCGCCTCCCCTTGCTTCTGGTTCACCTCAGCGGCGGCCTTCAGCTGGGCCTCCAGCTCGACGGTGCGCTGGCCCTCGCGCTCCATGCGCTGGCGCATGAGCTCGTCGAGGGGGAGCTGCACCAGCGAGACCTCGTCGACCTCTGGCACCTGGTGCCCGAAGGCAAACAAGTAGTGCGAGGCCGGCTCGGGCTCGTCGCCCATCAAGCCGGTGTGCGGGGCGATTCCCTCTTCACCGGGGTCGGCGTCAAAGGAGCCGAAGAAGCACCCCAACAACACCGACTGAAAGTAGACGTCGATGGCCTCGAAGTGCTCCTGCAAGAGTTCGCCGAACCCGCGAAACGTCAGGCGCTCCGGGTAAGGGTATTCGCCGACGGTGTCGTCGACCTGCTGGCCGTACAACCCTGGCAAGCCGAGGATGTCCGCGTTGCGCAACGACGCCACCGCAAAGCCGTCGTCGTCGAGAACACGCGCCACATCCGTCAGGCGAAAGGTGTCTCCCCGGGCCAACGCTTGCGGCAGGGTGAAGTCGAGCACGATGTCAAAGGCCCCGTCGTCGCCGGGCAGCTGCCCACGACGGATGGCGCGAAAGTCGACAGAGGCGACGTCGATGGTCGCGCGCAGCGGATCCACCATGGCCTCGTCTTCGAGCGCGCACACCACCTTTTTCGCGCCGAGCTCGAGGAGAAAGCTGGCCAAGCTCTGCGACGGCGGCCCCACCTCCAAGATGCGCGCCCCCTGGATGTAGTCCTCGAAGAACATCATCCGCGACAATGCTTCTGACAGCCGCGCGTCGTCGTTGGTCCAGGCTTCGGTCATGACACCTCCAGCAGAGCGGCACAGGCACGACGCGATCGTCGTGCACACCTTGCACCACCTTGCAGCGTTAGCAGCCGCAAGCCGAAGTCTCCATTTTCCGGCTTTCGGCCGACAGCAAACCACCTGAACAGACGGCCAGGGAGCATGCCCCCTGCCCCACAAAAAAAGCAGCAGGTCGCCCTGCTGCCGTTTCTGACGGTGGGGTGCGTCGACTACGCCTCAGACGCCTCGTCTCGCTCTCCTTCTCGGTCTCCGTCTCCATCGGTGTCGTCGTCCGGAGCGGCTGCAGAGCCACCGTCGTCGTCGTCGTCGTCGAGTTGAGATGCTGCCGCAGCTTCATCCGCTGCTTTTTGCGCCTCTTCTTCGTCTTCGTCGTCGTGCAACAGCACGGCCAGCGTGCTTCCGCTGATGAGCGCGATGCGTTGTCCGCCGGCCGACTTGGCCGACGCCACGGCGTGCTCTGCGCGCGACATCAAGCCGAGGGTGTCGCGATCTTCGGCCGTGAGTTCAGCGACGCCGATCGACAGCTGCACGTCGGCGGGCATGCCCGCAGCATCGACGGGGTTGTCGGTGAACGACTCCATCACCCGCTCTGCGGCCACACGTGCCTTCTCAAGGTCGGCTTGTGGCATGCAGATGAGAAACTCATCGCCGCCATAGCGCACCACGATGTCGGCGCCGCGCATCTGCTTGTGCAGACGTTTGGCGACTTCGCGCAGCACCTCATCACCGCCTTTGCGGCCAGACACTTCGTTGTGACGCTCCAGGTCGTCGACGTCGACCATCATCAAACACAGCGGAAACGAGTAGCGTCGTGCGCTCTCCACCTCACGGCGCAGCAAGAACATCAACGCCTGACGTCCGTACATGCCGGTGAGGGGGTCGGTGATGGCCTCTCTGAACAGCTGCGACTGCGCCAAGTCCAAGGCGACGGAGTCGGCGATGTTGTTCAACAAGCTCTCGCCCACGTCGTGAAACGCGCCGATTTCGCGGCGGAGGGCGACGAGCACGCCGATGACCTGGCCGTGGTATTTCAGCGGCAGCGCCAACATGGAGCCGACGCTGGTGCCCAGGCCGAAGGCTTTGACGAACACGGCGTCGCGGGGGGCGTCGTCGATGCGCACCACTTCGCCTTGCAGGGCCGGAACCACCACCTCGTCGTCGACCTTCACCGGCAGCGACACCCGGCTCACCGCCGTGTGTTCGCCGAGGCGCACCAGGTGCACATCGCGCAAGGCCGGGTTGACGTCGTCACCGCGGTTTTTGCGGTCTTCGTCGGGGCCTTGCACCAGGTGGGCGAGGATCACGGCGTCGACTTCGGCCAGCTCCGCGATTTGCGCAGCGACAGCGTCGAAGTTGTCGGCTTCGGTCACCGCACACGAGATGCGAAACAGCGCTGCGGCATAGCTTTGCGCGACGTCGGCACCGTGCACTTCAGTGATCACCGTGCGCCGCAACCACCGCGGCGGCTCCTTGGGAATGGGAGCCGGGTCGGGCGGCGCCAAGGCTTTGAACTTGGCTTGCTCTGCTTTGCGTTTGGCTTTTTCTTCGGTCTTGCGGGCGCGGCGTTTTCTCGCGTTGCGCCCCATCAGCTCGTCCCTTCCCACACGCCGACGAACGGCAGGTTGCGGTATTTCTCGGCGTAGTCGAGGCCGTAGCCGATGACGAACTGGTCGGGGATGGTGAAGCCGAGGTAGTCGACTTCGATGTTGCCCTTGTTGTTCTCGGGCTTCTCGAGCAGCGAGCAGACTTTCACCGACGCGGGGCCGCGGGTCTCCAAGTTCTCGAGCAGGTATTTCATGGTCAGGCCGGTGTCGACGATGTCTTCGACGACGAGAACGTGCTTGCCTTCAATGGGCTTCGACAGGTCTTGCGTCAAGCGAACCACGCCCGACGACTTGGTGGAGTCGCCGTACGACGACAACCCGATGAAGTCGGTGGTCAAAGGCAGGTCGATGGCGCGGCACAGGTCGGCCATGAACACAAAGCTGCCTTTGAGGATGCCGATGAGCACCAGCTCCTCGTCGAGTGCGCCGTAGTGGGCGGCGATTTCTTCGCCGAGCACTTTGATGCGGTCGGCGATTTCTTTTTCGCTGAGCATCACCGTGAGCTTGTCGCTCTTGAAGATGCTGGGGTTGGGTTTGCTGGCGGTCATGAAAGCCTCAAGGTCTGAAAAGGGGCAGAAAGGGTGAAAACAAAAGGCACGACGCCAGGCGCCGAACACCGTGAAATGGGGCCGGTCGTCGACGGAGCCACACTCGACGTCGACGACCCCAGCCAGATGCCTAGCAGTAGGCGTTGTTCATGATCTCGCCGAAGCCACCGCCACCGGGGATGATGTATTGCGTGTCGGTGAGGCCGCTCTCTTCGTCCCAACGCACGCCCGGCGTTTCGGCCAGCACGTCGGCGCTGGACGCGCCGCGATCCAAGCGCACGGCGTAGATGACGGCGTCGGGGTGCGCCGTGGTGACCTTCTTCAGGTATTCGGGCGTCACGATGAGGTTCACGCAGACAAACTTTTTCGGCGTGCCGTCGACGTTGTCTTTGAAGTGCTGAATGGCCTGCGCCAAAGACCCCCCCGTCGCCCCCATGGGGTCGGGAAAGAGCACGATGGCGTCATCGACGTCGCCGCCGATCTTGCTGTCGCCGAAGTAGGCCCCGGTGACCTGTCCTGCTTCATTCGTCTGGCGGGCCATGACGACGTGGTCTTGGCGCACCCCTGCAGGATTCAACGTCTTGTTCAAGAAGTCGAAGCACACCTGCGACGGCAGCGTGCCCGCGCGCATGATGTTCACGGTGACGGCGCGGGTGGTGGGGTCGATGACTTTGCCCGTCCAAAAGCCGTGCTCCGACAGCGCCGCCATGCGGGTTTTCACCGTCGCCACCTGACGAGGGAACTCGCCGTTCAACACGGCTTTGATCAGGTAGCGGTAGAGGTCGGCAACGATGGTGTTGATGGCCGGCTGGCCCGTCTCTTCAGAGCACAAGTTGCCGAGGTGCGTCAGCAAGAACGGGTCGGCCAAGATGTGCACGTTGTCGCCGTAGGCGTGCTCGAGTTCTTGTTCGCCGCTTTTGAGCTGCTGGTAAGCGCTGTCGATGGGACCTTGCATGAGACGCTCCTTGGCCCGGCCTTATACAGCTTTCACCGTCTTCCGCGACATGGGTTCGAACGAATCTGCAGACGGTCGCTCGGCTGCGAAGCCACGCCTCCCGCGCGTCGACAGCAGAGGCCGCCTGCAGTTGCGAAGCGCTTGTGGCGTCCCACCCCCGGACGGTTCGCCAATGGCGCAAAACACGGCGTGAACTGCCAATGCAGCCCCTGCAGATGCATGTGGCTCACTCGTGCAATTGGCGGTCGCGTTTGCCATTCTCCCGCCGACGCCGATGGCTGCCGTTGGCGACAAGAGAGTGCGATGAAACCCATCCTCGGAATCGACTTCGGAACCAGCAACAGCGCCGCCGCCTGGGTCGACGGAAACGGCGTGGTGCACGCCGTGCCCGTGCGTGAAGACAGCGACGTGCTCCCCTCGGTGGTCTGCTACCACCAAGGCGGCAGCGTTCTGGTGGGCCACGCCGCACGTGAAATGGTTGTCGACCAGCCGCAAAACACCGTCTTCGGCGTGAAGCGCTTCTTGGGCCGCATGTTCTTGTCTGACTTTGTCGGACGCAACCGCGGCCGTTTCTTGTTCAACCTCGTCGAGGGCGACGAGGGCATGACCGCCGTCGAGATTTTCGGCCAGAAGAAAAACGCCGAAGAAGTCGCCTACCACATCCTCGCCCGCATCGTGGAGCTGGCCAACATCGCCGCCGGCACCACCTTCGAAGAGTGCGTGCTCGCCGTGCCGGCGCACTACACCTTCCGCCAGCGGCAGATGCTGCGCGCCGTCGCTGAACGGCTGCTGACCGTCAAGGCCATGGTCAACGAGCCCACGGCGGCCAGCCTGCTCTACGCCCAACAGCGGGGCGAGCTGAAAGACGGCCAAGACGCGGGCCCCGTCCTCGTTTACGACCTCGGTGGCGGCACCTTCGATGCCACCCTCCTCGAGGTCAAACGCGGCCTGGTCGAAGTGCTGTCGACGGGCGGCGACGCCTTTTTGGGCGGCAATGACTTCGACGCCAAAGTCGTGGAGCTGCTGCTCGAGCGCTTCGAAGCCCAGCACAAAGACATCGACCTGCGCTCCGACCCCGTCGTCATGCAGCGCCTGAAGTTCGCCGCCGAAAAGGCCAAAATCGAGCTGAGTTCGTCGGAGCAGAGCCGGGTGCGCCTGCCCTGCGTGATGGTGCAAGAAGACAACTTCGTCGATCTCGACATCCAGCTCACACGTCGTGACCTTGAAGACGTCGTCGCTCCCCTCATCGAGCGCACCTTGGGCATCAGCGAAGAGATCGTGCGCAAGGCCGGCCGCACCCCCGACGAGGTGGTCGACCTCGTCCTCGTTGGTGGCCAAACCCAGATGCCCGCGTTGCGCGGCCGCATTGGCCAAATCTTCGACATCAAAAACGACAACATTTCGCCGGAGACGGCCGTGGCCAAGGGCGCAGCGTTGTTGGGCCGTGGCATTCACATCCTCGTCGACGTGCTCGCCGTCCCCGTCGGCGTCATGCTCCCCGGCGTTGGCCCGCGTGAGGCCGTCCCCAAGAACATCGCCCTCCCCTGCGTGCGCCGCGTCGAGGTCCCCAACCGTCCGCCTGAGGGCAAACCGTTGGCCATGGTGTTCTACGAGGCCCTCGACCTCACCTCCATCGACCGCGACGTGCTCGGCACGGTGAAGGCGCCCCCCGAGTGGCTTGCCGCCAACCCCGGCAAGCTCACCCTCGAGGTGCGCATGAGCGCCTCCTTCGAACTCGACATCTTTTTGCACGCCTCTGAGGGCGGCCGCCTCCCCCTGCCCTTCGAGGGCAGCGGCAAAAAGAAAGAGCCTGCGGCTGAAGCCCCTGCGCGCACCGCCAAAGCCGAGTTTGTCGCCCGCGAAAGCGAACGCATTGAGGTGCACGCGCCTGTCATGTTGCGCACCCCCGTCGGCCCCGTCAGCTGCGTCACCGAGAACCTCAGCAAGAGCGGCCTGTATGCCAAGACCGACATTGCCCTCCCCGAGCGGGCCCGGGTGCAAATCGAGCTGAAGACCCAGATGGGCGACTTGGTGTTGCCCGGCGAGGTCACCCGCATCGACGGGCCCGGCACGCCTGCAGGCCCCGGCATCGCCATCCGGTTTGCCGACATCCCCACCAACATGCTCACCATGTTGGCGGCCTATGTCGATCAGCTCGCCGCCAACCACCACACCAGCCAAGAAGGGCCGATGGTCGTCGGCGCCTCCGACGTCGAGCGGCTGAAGTCGTTTTTGCGCGGCGTCGCGCAAAACGAAGTGTACGTCGCCCTCGACTTGCCACCCTTGGCGACGTCGACCGAGGTGCGCGCCCGGCTCACAGAGCTCAAATCGCAGTTCGAAACCCTCGAAAAAACGGCGCCTCCCCAAGTGGGCAAACGCGTCGTCACCGCCCTGCAGATTCTCGAGCGCACCTCCAAAATGCTGCTCGACCCCTGGCGCCGCCTGCACTTCGACTTCAAAAACGGCCGCGTCTTCGCCGAAGAACGCATTGCACAAGCAACGGCGTCGGGCCTCGACATCTCCTTGCTGCGCGACGCTTGGCGGCGGGCCCACCCCGAGAAGGTCGACCAGAGTTTGCTGTTGCGCGCCCAGGCCACCGTCGCCGCCGGCAAGCACGACTTTCGCACCGCCAACGAAGTCGGCACCCGCGCCATGGAGTTCGACCCCTTTGACCTCGAGTTGCGCACCGCCGTCATGAACTGGCGACGCCAGGGCGGCCTGTAGTCCCGCGTTCGCTTCGTTCCCTTTCGACGCGAAGAGAAGGGCAGTCGAACGCGTCAATGCAACAGCTGGTTCGCGGACGAGAATGCGCTGCATCCTTCGACCAGCGGGTCCGTATGGGTTTTGGGATGCGCTCTCGTCGCTGGCGGACGCCGAGGACATTGTGTCCGTCGTCCTTCAAGTCCGCGACCGGAGGGGCCTACGCCCCCTCTAGGTCTAGGACTGCATAGTCACTTGTATTTTGCGACGATTCCTGATCTTCAATGTGCATGACACCTGAAGACTTGGACGCCCTTGGCGACGAACTCGAACTGTTCTTGGAGGAGATGACCTACGGCATGGGTCGTCTTGAACGTCGGACGGCACTGCAGAACTACCTGCGGGGGCTCCTCCTCGACGGCGAACGTAAATCCATCGAACCGATTGCCTTTCGACTTGCGGATGAAGGCATGGGAGAGGCCATTCGCCAGAGGCTCCAGCAGGCGGTCGTCGTGGCGAAGTGGGATGAGGGAGAACTGTTTCGCCGCATCTTGATTCGTGTTGGCAACGAGCTTCCTGGCATCGAAGCGTTTGTCATCGACGACACCGGTGTGCCCAAGAAGGGGCGGCACTCTCCGGGCGTCGCGCGGCAGTACTCCGGAACGCTCGGCCGCGTCGACAACTGCCAAGTTTTGACGAGCCTGCACCTTGCGTCAGAGAACGGCGGTGCCTGCGTCGGAATGCAGCTGTATCTCCCGAAAGAGTGGACGGACAAGCCCGAGCGCATGGCGAAGGCAGGCATCCCTGACGACGTCGTTTTTCAAACGAAAGGGCA